>Ga0078972_1000745_pt1 | contig 133518 bp, 117 predicted proteins | sample YelNatPaOPGAMG01_FD_67568 | JGI IMG/M metagenome (GOLD analysis project Ga0078972, IMG submission 67568) | Hot spring thermophilic microbial communities from Obsidian Pool, Yellowstone National Park, USA - OP-RAMG-01 (SPADES assembly) (version 2) | ecosystem: Environmental > Aquatic > Thermal...
CTGCGCGCGGCTCCACTCCCCCTCGACCCGGAGGCCGCGCTCGGGGATCTGCTCGACGCGCTCGTCGCACCGGTCAGGGTCGGCTTCGTCCTCACCCGCGGCGACCTCGCAGGCGCCTCCCAGCTCGCGGGCGTCGGGCTCCGGCGTGGCGAGCGGCGGTTCGCGCTACGAGCGATGCTCGAACAAGATGCGACGGCGACGGTCTCCTGGCTGGCAGCGCACGCGCGACGATGGGCTGCGCTGCACCGCGACCGTGCCACGGTCGGCCTCGAGCCGAGCTGCGATCCGGCGCGCTGGTGGACACGGCGTGCCGAGGCCGGCGCGTGCCTGCTCGAGCAGATCCACGCGCGCGCCCGATCGGCGCGACACTCCCTCGATGCCCCAGCCCGACGCGACACGACCACGCCGTGACCGCAACAGCGAGATCCGACAGGCCCGGCAGCGCCGGACGTCTGGCGGCTCTCGGCCAGACGTCTCCCTAACCGACGAGCCCGAGACCGGCGAGCCCGAGCTCCTCGAGCTCCGGTGCGGGGCGGTCGCGGCGGGTGGCAGCTGCGTCGCACGCGCAGGGGACGGCCGGGTCGTCTTCGTCCGGCACGCGATCCCCGGCGAGCTCGTCCGAGCCCGAGTGACGGCGGTGTCGACGAGATACCTGCGCGCGGATGCCGTCGAGATCCTCGAGCCCTCTCCGGCGCGCGTCACACCTGCGTGCCGCCACGCCGGGCCCGGCCGGTGCGGCGGCTGCGACTTCCAGCACGTCGCGCCGAGCGAGCAACGGAGGATGAAGGCATCCCTCGTCGCGGAGCAGCTGCGACGTCTCGCCCACGTCGAGCGCGACGTCGAGGTCGAAGAGCTGGCCGGGTCGCCTGACGGCCTCCGCTGGCGGACACGCGTGCGCTTCGCCGCGGACCCCGGCGGCAGGCTCGGCATGCGACGCCACCGCTCGCACGACGTCGAGCCCGTCGAGCACTGCCTCGTCGCGGCGGAGTCCATCTGCTCGACCGGCGTCGAGAGCTGCCGATGGATCCCTGGCTGTGAGGTCGAGGTCCTCGCTCCGACCGTCGACTCGCCCGCGGCCGTCGACCCCGGGCGTCGTGGCGACGCGCGGCGCGCCAACCTCGACCCCCGCGCGGGCAGGAACACCGTCGTCTCCGTCGCCCTGCCGAGTAGGACACGCGCGACCGCGCCCCCGCGCCTGCTCGCTCCGGCGACGGGATTCGTCTCGAGCAGCCGGGTCGTGCGCGCACCGGGGCATGCCTGCGCGGACGTGCTCGGGCACAGGTTCCAGATCTCGGCCGGGTCGTTCTGGCAGGCGCACCTCGATGCACCTCGGGTGCTCGGTCAAGCCGTGCTCGACGGTCTCGAGCCGCGGCGAGGCGAGAGCGTGCTCGACCTATTTGCCGGCGTCGGGCTCTTCTCGGTGCTGTGCGCAGATGCTGTCGGGCCGGACGGGCACGTGCTCGCCGTCGAGCGCGACCGGGGCGCGTGCGCGGACGCCCGCCACAACGCTCGTGGCCACCTGCACGTCGAGGTGCGCGAGGCCCGCGTCTCGCCCGCGCTCCTCGCGTCCCTCACGAGCATCGACCTCGTCGTGCTCGACCCGCCACGCCAGGGCGCGGGCACCGCGCTCATGGGCGGCCTAGCGTCCCTCGACCCGGCTCCACGGCGCCTCGCCTACGTTGCCTGCGATCCAGCCTCGTTCGCGCGTGACCTCGCCGACATCTCGGCCGCAGGTTGGACGACGAGGTCGCTGCGCGCCTTCGACCAGTTCCCCATGACCGAGCACGTCGAGCTCGTCGCGATCCTCGAGCCGCCACGCACCACGTCGGCGCAACCCAGTCACACCGCGTAACTTGACGGCTGGCAGCGGCACCGGAGACGATGGCCGCGTGAGCGACCGAGACCCCCGCCCCACCGAGGGCGGGAGCGGGCCGGCAGCCGGCGAGCCGAGATCGGTCCGGATCGGAGAGGTGACGATCTGCGCCGAGCTTCTCGGGCCTCCCGGCGGCCGGCCGTTGCTCCTCGTCCACGGCCTCGGCGCGCAGCTCGTCGACTGGCCGGCGCAGCTCCTCGGCGGGCTCGTCGCGGCCGGCTTCCGGGTCGTGCGCTACGACAACAGAGACGTCGGGCTGTCGACCCACCTCGACGCGCTCGGCATGCCAGACCTCGTACGCGACGTCGGCCACCCCGAGCGCGCGCCGTACCTGCTCGCGGATCTCGCGGACGACGCCGCAGGGCTCCTCGACGCGCTCGGCGTCGAGATGGCTCATGTCGTCGGCGTCTCGATGGGCGGCATGGTCGCCCAAGAGCTCGCGATCCGCCACCCCGAGCGGGTATCGAGCCTGTGCTCGATCATGTCGACGACGGGCGATCCCTCCGTCGGCCAGCCCTCGCCCGACGCGCTCGCCGTCCTGCTCGGTCCGGCACCCACCGACCGGAGCACGGCGATCGAGCAGTCGATCGCCGGAGCTCGGGTCGTCGGCTCACCCGGCTTCCCCTTCGACGAGACGGAGCGGCGTGCGCGCGCCGCCGCGAGCTACGACCGGTCGCACGACGCGGCAGGGGTCGCTCGTCAGCTCGCTGCGATCGTCGCATCCCCCGACAGGACGACTGCTCTCGCTGCGCTGACCATGCCGGTCCTCGTGATCCACGGCGAGGCGGACCCTCTCGTCGCGCCGTCTGGCGGTCGCGCGACCGCTGCGGCAGTGCCGGGCGCGCGCCTCGTCACTTTCCCCGGGATGGGCCACGACCTGCCGACCGAGCTGATCCCGACGATCGTCGACCACCTCGTCGCGCACGCCGACATGGCTGACCGGAGCGGACAGGGGGATCCGGCGGCCCGGTAGGGTCGCTGCCGGCACGCGGCCGGCAAGGCGACCGGCTCCACCACGACACCAAGGGGGACAATTGAGGACGAGACGGATCGGAACCCTCGAGGTGAGCGTCGTCGGCCTGGGTTGCAACAACTTCGGCGGGCGGATCGATGCCGACGCGACAGACGCCGTCGTCGGTGCCGCGCTCGACGAGGGCATCACCTTGTACGACACCGCGGACGTCTACGGCGACACGAGGAGCGAGGAGCTGCTCGGGCGCGCCCTTGGCCGCCATCGTGACGAGGTCGTGATTGCGACGAAGTTCGGCATCGCGCGCGGGGAGCTGACGGGAGGAGCGTCACCGCAGTACGTCCGCACCGCAGCGGAGGCGAGCCTGCGTCGGCTCGGGACCGACTACATCGACCTCTACCAGCTCCACCGACCGGACCCCGAGGTGCCGATCGCCGACACCCTCGGCGCCCTCGCAGAGCTCGTCGAGGCCGGAAAGGTCCGGGAGATCGGCTGCTCGAACTTCGATGCCGGCCAGCTCGACGAAGCAGCGGCGACCGCCAGCGAGCGGGGCTTCGCAGCGTTCGCAAGCGTGCAGAACCACTACAGCCTGCTCGAGCGCGAACCAGAGGTCGAGGTTCTCGACGCGTGCGCGCGCCTCGGTCTCGGCCTTCTCCCGTACTTCCCGCTCGCGAACGGGCTCCTCACCGGCAAGTACCGTCCCGGCGAGCCGCCGCCGGACGGCAGCCGGCTCGCGGAGGACGACGAACGGCGTAAGCGGGAGATGAGCGACGAGCGCATGGCGGTCGTCGCTCGTCTCGCCGAGGTCGCAGCGTCAGTCCCGTGCACCCTGGTCGAGCTCGCGTTCGCCTGGCTTCTCTCCCATGATGCCGTCCCCTCCGTCATCGCCGGAGCGACCCGGCCCGAGCAGGTGCGCCAGAACGCGGCGACGGCCGATGTCGAGCTCAACGCGGACGTGCTCGAGCGGATCGACGAGATCGCACCTCGCGCGCCGGGCGGGAGCGACCGGTGACCGAGGGAGCTGTCGCCGGCGCGATGTCACGCGCGGAGTTCGACGCCCTCTACGACGAGCTCACGGACTGGTCGCGCGCCGAGCACCGCCCACCGGGAACGCTCGGGCGCCGGGCAGCAGAGTCCTGCGCCGCCGGAGCCGCTTTGGTCCGCTCGGGCGAGGTCGTCCCCCTCGCGCACCCACTCGACACCGTCGCCGGGCCGGACAACGCCAAGCCCGCTCTGTTCTACATGTCCGACGTCGGCGACGGCGCGACGCCCGAACCTCGGTGCCACATGGACTTCGTCGGCACCGACTACCACGGCAAGTCCGTCACGCATCTCGACGCGCCCGCGCACATGGGCTATCGTGACCTGCTCTACGGGGGCGTCGCGGCAGACGAGGCGGTCACCTCGAAAGGCGCGCGCCACGCGAGCGTAGAGATGCTCGGCGGGATCGTCCGCCACGCGGTCCTGCTCGACGTCGCGGGAGCCAAAGGCCTTGACTGGCTCGAGCCCGGGACCGCCATTACGAGCGACGACCTCCTCGACGCCGCGCTCTGGGGGTCGGTCGCCGTCGACCCGGGGGCCGTCGTCTTCGTCCGCACGGGACACGGGGCTCGACGAGCAGCACTCGGCGCGTGGGACCCGTCGGACCTCTCCGCCGGCCTCCACCCGTCGGCGATGCGGACGATCGTCGCCTGGGAGGTCGCCGTCCTCGGCTCCGACGGCGACAGCGACGCGCGACCGAGCCCGGTGCCGGGGGTCCACTCCCCCGTCCACGCGCTCGCGCTCATCGCCCAAGGCATGCCGCTGCTCGACAACGTCGCGCTCGAACAGCTCGCGACGACGTGCCGCCGTCTCGGACGCCACAGCTTCCTCTGCGTCGTCGCGCCTCTCGTCGTTCCCGGCGGCACGGGCTCGCCGGTCACACCTCTCGCCGTCTTCTAGCCCCGACGATCCGGTCTTGGTCACTCGGGCCGCCGGGATCACTGACAATCTTGAGCTGGCTAGTTCGATTCCAGCTAGCCTCACCGGAAACTCCCTGGCGGGAGGCCACTTCTACGACTGGGCGCAGTCCCGTACGCGCAGCACCCCTCTTGCTTCGAGCCGAGCTCTTGTCCGGCCAGGACTCGGTGGAGTGAGGATGCGTGCAGGTAGGCGACTTGTCCGGCGCGGCGGCGCGACGCTCGGAGCCGTCGCTCGGCGCCGGACCTGCCTCGCGGTGCGGCCAGAGCCCCGCCACCCAGATGAGTCGTTCGGACCGGTCGTGCGGTGCCGTCAGGAAGCGGTCGCACCGTCGAGCGTGACCTCGATGGTCGGTCCGATGACCACGAAACACCGGCGTCCGGTTGCGCGGCCATGGTCGTCGAGACAGTTGATGCTCAAGACCGCCACGACCTCGTAGGCTCCCGCGGGCACCACGTAGCTGCGGTCGGGAAGACAGGAAGACGTGCCGATCACGACGGGAACGTCCTTGCTCTGACCGTGACGGAGGTCGACGTTCAACCCGACGGCCGCCACCGCGCCGGTGAAGGCGCCGGTCAGCTTGTCGTCTCCAGGGTGGCGGACACCACCGGCCATCAACCCGGTCGCGAAGGAGAGCCGGTCCTGAACTCGGTTCGTGAGAGTGGCGGTCCCTGGCAGGTCGTCGCCAGCAGCGACGATGGCTGAATCGAGGTGCAACTCGGCGGCAATGTCGGCGAACGGTGCCCGCAGCGGAATGTATCCGGGGTCCGATTGGCTCAGGACCCGCCGCTCGTCACCGTGGAGCTCGGCACGCTCGGCCCCGTGACGGCGGATGATCTCCGCCACATCGCCGTCGATCGACATCGGTCACTCCTCCCTGGCTGACACCAGAGGGAGCCTCGCTCGCCCCCGAAGCGGACCACGCTTGAGCCTTGTCCACCACGACGCCTACAGGCGACCGATTTCCGCGGCTTCCCGCTCGTCGCGCGGGCACCTCCAGACGGCTCGGTCGCCGTCAACGCCGGCCGACAGCGGGTGAGAGCGAGGATGCCACGGACATTCAGGCCAGACCGCAGACAAGCCGACCCGGTTCAGCGCCTCGACAGCCCATTCCTGAGCCTGATCGGCAAGCTCTCTCACTTGCTCGGCTGGCGGGAAACCCAAGCGGACACCCGCACCGGCCGCCGATCCATCGGCGTCTCGGAACAGCACCCACCGCTGATCGCCGTCGTCGCCGTCGTCTTGGCGTCCGTAGGGCTCGATGACCGGCTGGACCTGACAGGAGCACAAGTCCCGGAGCACCGGCTGCAACGCACGCGTGAGCTGAGGATTCACCAAACGAAGATGCCACAGCCGGCTAGGTGTGGTCGATGCTCTCGCGCCCGGACATGGAGAGGCGACCCTTAGGTCCCGTTAGAGAATAGTACGCGCGTAATGGCCCGACCTGATGTAACGTGGGGGTGTGCGGGAGTTCACGGTCGACGCCGAGGGCTTGGAGGGATTCTTCCAGTCGCTGCTGCCGCACCTCGATGAGCGTCAGCGGCGCCTTGCAGCGGGGCTCGGGGCCCGGCTCCTCGGCCGTGGTGGTATCGCGGCAGTAGCCAGGGCCACCTCGATGAGCCGGTCGACCGTGCAGAAGGCGACCGGTGAGGTGGATGCGGGGCTGGAGGTCTCTGCTCGGATCCGGGCGCCAGGAGCCGGCAGGCCCAAGGCGATCGACGCCCAGCCGGGGCTGCTTCTGGCTCTTGACGACCTCGTCGAGCCAGAGAGCCGGGGGGACCCGATGTGCCCGCTGCGCTGGACGACGAAGTCGACCCGCACCCTCGCAGATGAGCTTCGTCGCCAGGGCTACGCGGTCAGCCACGTCACCGTCGGCGAGCTCCTCCACCAGATGGGCTACAGCCTGCAGGCGAACGCAAAGGAGAACGAAGGGCGCCAGCACGAGGACCGCGACGCCCAGTTCGTCCACCTGAACGGCGAGGTTGAGGCGCACCTGGCCGCCGGCCAGCCGGTGATCTCGGTCGATGCGAAGAAGAAGGAGGTCACCGGGAACCTGAAGAACAACGGGGCGACCTGGGAGCCAGAAGGACAACCGCGCAGAGTCGATGTACATGACTTCCCAGACCCCGAGATACCAAAGGCCGTCCCCTACGGCGTCTACGACCTCGGGGCCAACGAAGGCTTCGTGTCGGTCGGTGCGAGCGGCGACACCGCGGCGTTTGCCGTCGAGACGATCCGACGCTGGTGGGACCTCGTCGGCTCGCACACCTACCCCGATGCCACCAAGCTCCTCATCACCGCCGATGCAGGCGGCTCCAACGGCTACCGCACCCGGCTGTGGAAGGTGGAGCTGGCCACGCTCGCCAAGGACGCCGGCATCGAGATCACGGTCTGTCACTTCCCACCAGGGACCTCGAAGTGGAACAAAGTCGAGCACAGGCTGTGGAGCCACGTCTCGATGAACTGGAGGGGTCACCCACTCACCAGCCACGAGGTCATCGTCGATCTGATCGCTGCCACCACGACCCGCACGGGCCTCACCGTCAAAGCCGGCCTCGATCAGGGCTACTACCCCCGAGGCATCAAGATCACCGACAAGCAGCTGAAGGCGGTGCCCCTGCGGCCCCACGACTTTCATGGCGAGTGGAACTACACCGTCCTACCCGAGTGAACTACAGCGGTGTGCGTTGTGACGCCTAGGTAATTTCCTGCCAGACCCTAAGCAGTTGCGCGAGGAGCACGGCCTGCTCGGTGTCGTCGGTGACGCGCCCTGCGGGCATCCCCGGGGCGATCGGCTGGTCCTGCGGCGCAGGCTCGAACCACTGGAGGCGGGACCCGAAGCGGGCGACGATGTCGGCTCGCGAGAAGGACTGGGTCGGCATCCCCAACGCGTCCCCGATCGCCAGGCCAGCAAGAGCGCCGAGCGCCCGGTCGGCAACCGACGTCACGCGCCGGGGCTCGAGACGACCACGACGTCGCGGAAGGATCTGGCGGCTGCGAGATGCCGGCCGTCGCGTGGAGCACGGCGCACAGCGTCAGACCCGGCCGAGGACGTCGGCGACGCCGACGACCTCGACGATCGGCGCATAGAGGGCGAGGATCGCAAGCGCCCGACCATGGCTCGCGTCGTCGACTCCAGCACACGCGTCGGCGACCACCTCGACGTGCTGGCCCGCGTCCGCAGCCGCGAGCACTGTCGACAAGACGCAGCAGTCGGTGCTCACACCACAGACGACGAGATGCGAGCCATCACCAGCACGAGCAGACATCTCCGGCGTCCACTTGCCGAAGGTCGTCGCGTCGATGCGCACGCCGGGCAGCGATGCCAGCTCGTCGACGATCCCGTACTCGGAGGAGTCCGGCGGGAGCAGCGCGAACGGCCAACGGCGGTAGTAGTCCGCCCACGACCCCGTCGGGACCTCCGGGGCCACGAAGCGGGTCCAGATCGTCCGCTCGCCCGCAGCCATCGCGAGATCGCGGACGGGCTCGACGATCTCGGCAAAGCGCGGTGCCGCCCACGGGCTCGCGGCATCGGCGAACACGTGCTGCATGTCGACGACGACGAGCCACGTCCCGGCCTCTCCGAGCACACCTCCTTCGGGCACACCTCCTTCGGGCACACCTCCTTCGGGCACACCTCCTTCGGGCACACCTCCTTCGGGCACCGTGGCGTCGGGCACAGTCACGGCAGGGCTTCCACGCTCATGGCTGAGCGGGCGCCGACCCGGTGCCGGGATCGACCGTGATCGGGAGGACCTCTTGGCGCCGGATGCTCGACACCGCGAACAGCGGGGTCGCGAGAAAGCCCGCGAGGAGCGCGACGAGGACGCCCAGGTTCGCAAAGGCCCACGCGCCGGCCTTCCCTCCGAGCCCGAGCGGCCGCAGCAAGAACCCTTGCCAGTCGAGCCAGCTCGCCGCGGAGTTCGTCACGAGACCCCATCCAAGCACGGTCGCGACAACGACGAGGGCGATCGCGCTCCATCGGATGTCGCCATAGCGGCCGGTCCGGTCGTAGAGCTCGACGTCGGCATAGGGACGCCTGCGTAGGGCCAGGTCCGCGAGCACGACTCCACACCACGCTGCGATCGGGACACCGAGAGTGGTGAGGAATCCCTCGAACTGGGCGATGAAGTTCCCGGCGACGAACACGACGTAGATCGTGCCGAGCACCATCACCGTCCCGTCGACGAGCGCGGCGGCATAGCGCGGGATGCGCAGGCCGAGGCTGAGCAGAGCGAGCCCGGACGAGTAGATGTCGAGGACCGAGCCACCGACGAGGCCGAGCACCGCGACGACGACGAACGGGACCAGGTACCACGTCGGCAGGATATTCGCGAGAGCACCGATCGGGTCCGCGCTGATCGCAGAGCTGAGCTTTCCCGACGAGCCGGCGAGGAGCAGGCCGAAGAGCAGGAGGACGACCGGCGCGGCGGACGAGCCGAATGTGGTCCAGCCGACGACTCCGGCCGCCGAAGAGGAGCGCGGAAGGTAACGGGAGTAGTCGGCAGCGGCATTGACCCAGCCGAGACCGAAGCCGGTCATGACGAACACAAGCGCGCCGACGACCTTCTGCGTCGAGCCACCGGGTATCGCCGCGACAGCGTGCCAGTGGATGTGGTCGAGGACCAGCACGACGAAGCCGACCGTGAGCACGCCCGTGACCACCGTGATGACGGCCTGCATCCTCATGATCACGTCGAAGCCCATCACGCCGCCCGCGACGACGAGACCCGCGACAACAAGGAGGGCGATCACCTTCACCGCGCCCCCTCCGCCCCAGCCGAGACGGTGGAACACCGTCGCGACGGCGAGCGTCGCGAGGATCGCGAGCACCGTCTCCCAGCCGACGGTCAGCAGCCACGAGATCGCCGACGGCAACTTGTTGCCCCGCACGCCGAACGCGGCCCGGCTGAGCACCATGGTCGGAGCCGATCCGCGCTTGCCGGCCACGGCGATGAACCCGCAGAGCAGGAACGACCCGACGATCCCGACGAGACCGACGAGGAGGGCCTGGCCGAAGGAGATGCCGAAACCCAGCACGAACGAGCCGTAGCTCAGGCCGAGCACCGACACGTTCGCTCCGAACCAGGGCCAGAAGAGCTGTCGCGGCGTACCCTTTCGGTCGACGTCCGCGATGACGTCGATCCCGTGCAGCTCGACATGCAAACCGGGTCCTGCGTCCGGAGCTGCCGCACCCGGAGCCGGCACAGCCGCCGCCGTCTTGCTCGTGCCCACCGGACGGCCCCTTCCTCGCTGTGCACGCGCCAGTGCCGTGGCCGCAACGTAGGACCCGCCGTCGGCTCGGGTCAAGCACGCCGACCAGCGCAAGGCGTATGGTGAAGCATGATCGAGACGGCAATGTTCGGCAGAACTGGTCATGCAAGCACCCGCGTGGTCTTCGGCGGCGCAGCCCTCGGATCCGTGGACCAGGAGACGGCGGACAGCGTCCTCGCCGTTCTTCGCCGCTACGGCGTCAACCACCTCGACACGGCAGCCAGCTATGGCGACTCCGAGCTCCGTATCGCACCGTGGCTCGTCGGCCACCGCGACGAGTACTTCCTCGCGACCAAGACCGGCGACCGCAGCGGCGACGCAGCACGCGCGAGCCTCGAACGGTCGCTGACGCGGCTCGGGGTCGACCACGTCGACCTCGTCCAACTCCACAACCTGGTCGAGCAGGACGAGTGGGAGCAGGCACATGCGCCAGGAGGCGCTCTCGAAGCTCTGCTCAAGGCTCGGGACGAGGGCCTGACGAGGTTCGTCGGGGTCACGGGGCACGGCGTGCGCATCGCAGCGATGCACCTGCGCAGCCTCGCACGCCACGACTACGACTCCGTGTTGCTGCCCTACAACTTCACGATGCTTGCCAACGGCGCGTATCGATCCGACGTCGAGGAGCTGATCGCTCTCTGTGCCGAGCGAAACGTCGCCGTCCAGGTGATCAAGGCCATCGCACGCGGGCGCTGGCCAGGAGACGCCACCGGGGAGCACCGCAGCTGGTACCGGCCAATCGAGGACGCCGACGCGATCCGCCGCGCCGTGCACTACGTCCTCGGCCGACCCGGGCTCTTCCTCGCCTCCTCGAGCGACTACGAGCTGCTTCCCCAGATCCTCGAGGCTGCGTCGACGCCGGGACCCGTGCCGTCCGACGCGGAGATGTCGGGCGACTCCGAGCGGGTGGGAATAGAGCCGCTGTTCGACGGCGACGAGCTCGAGCGCATCTGAGCGACCATCACGCTCCGGGCCGGCTTGTAGGCTGGAGAGATGCCAGACACGACGAGCAGGCAGTGGCGCGGTCGTTCGACGGTCGCCGTGGCATCGATCCTGACTCTGGGCACTCTCGGCGCGCTGCCCGCACGTGCGAGCGCGGCGACATCTTCGGTCGTCCACGAGACAACCGCTCGGTTGCCGACCGGTACGGCTCTCGTGCGCGCCGCGAAAAAGGCGATGCTGGCAGCTCGGAGCGTGCACTTCGTGCTCGCGTCGACGGCAGCCGGCACGACCGACGAGATCACCGCCGACGCGGGTACCTCGACGGGTCGCGAGGTGCTGCGCGCCGGCAAGGCGACGGCGACGATCCTGCTCGACAAGCACGATGCGTTCTTCGGTGGCAACGCCTCTGGTCTGGCGAAGTTCTTCGGGATGCCTGCCTCGGACGTGAACAAGGTCGGGAGCAAGTGGGTGGAGGTGGCCTCAGGCACCTCGCAGTACTCGACCTTCCAGAAGAACCTCCTCGCGTCGTCGCTACCGGCCGCGTTCTTGCCGGCGGTCAAGAGCGTGACCGTCCACCGGGTCCGGGTCGCAGGAAAGCAGGACTACCGTCTCACGTGGGTCGCAGCGGTGAGCGGCAAGCCATTCCACGAGACCCTCGACATCTCGGCCTCAGGGCCGGCGCTGCCTGTCTCCCAGGTCGGCACGAGTGGCAAGGACAGGGAGTCGACGACCTTCACCAACTGGGGCGAGCTCGTCCACGTCACACCCCCGAAGCGGACGATCGCATTCAGCAAGCTCGCAGGCTGAGGAGGACTCGCCCGCACGACGATGACGGAGAGCTCTCGCCGGCACCGAGGTCGCCCCGCACACCTGCGCCGGCGCCCTCCGCGGTCGCGGCTCGCCGCGAGCGTCGTCGCGGTTGCCGTCGTGGGAGCGGCAGTCGGGCTCTCCCTCCGCATCGTCCTGCAGACTGGTGCAGGATCGCGACCCACCGTGCCGGAGCGCACGCTGCAGACCGCGTCGCATCCGGCGCGCCAGCGGCGGACGGCGTCATCGGGTCACGTGAAGGCGCAGAGCCCTGAAGAGACGACCAGCACCGCCCCGGTCGCGACGACGGCGGGTGCCGTGTCGGCGACGACAGCCGTGACGACACCGGCAACGACAGTGCCGGCAACGACAGTGCCGGCAACGACATTCCCGGCAGCGACAGCAGCCGGGAGCGACGCGCTCCTCCCCCCCTCGAGCGTCCTCGTCGAGGTCCTGAACGGCTCGGGCGTGCCACACGTCGCGGCCTCGACGGCCCATGCGCTTCGCGACGCAGGCTTCCTCGTCAACGGCACCGCCAACGCGTCGTCGTTCGAGCACGTCGAGAACGTCGTCGAGTACTCGCCGGGCAGCGAGCAGGCCGCTGCGACGGTCGCCGCCGACGTCACGGGAGCGAGCGAGCTCGTCGAGGTGGCCGGCCTTGCACCCGACGAGGTGAACCTCGTAGTCGGCGAAGACTTCGGCGGGCTGCGCACCTGACGCCGCCCACCGGGTCGCGGCCGGGAGCCGGCGCCCTACCGCTCGGCGGGTGCGATCGAGGTGCCGGTGAGCACGGCCGCCGGAGCCGAGTCGAGCACGGCGAGGATCGTCGTCGCGAGCTGTCGGGCGGACAACGGGTCGAGCTCCATGGCGACGCGCGCGGCCGCGCCGCGCCCGGGGTTCAACAAGTCGACGTTGAGGGTGTGCTCTGCCGGCGCGTGCACGGGATGGTCGAAGTAGACCGTCGCCTGCGTGAGGGGAAACCAACCCTCAGCGCCCTTTCCGCTCCCGCTTAGCTCGAGCATCTCGGTCTGGTAGGTGCACATCTGCCGTGTCCTCTCAGCTTGCGAGGTGGGAGCCGAAGAAGTCCCAGATCCGCCGCCAGGCCTCGTTCGCAACCTCGGGACGGTAGCTCGGACGGTCCGTTGCGAAGAAGGCGTGCCCCGCCCCCTCGTAGCTGTGGAACTCGAACGTCTTGCCGTGCTCTCTCAGCGCCTGCTCGAGCTCGGCGACCTGCTCGGGCGACGGGTACTTGTCCTCGGCACCGAAGAGACCGAGCAGCGGGCACGACAGGTCCTTCGCGAGGTGCACGATCGGACCGATCTTGAGGGGCATCCCCTCCGGTGGCGTCCCGACGACGAACGCCCCGTAGCAGTCGACAGCCGCGTCGAGCGGCAGGCTGCAAGCCGCCAGGAACGACTGGCGCCCGCCGGAGCAGTAGCCAATCGTCCCGACCTTGCCGTTCGAGCCCGGCAGCTCCTTCAGCGCGGCGACCGCTCCGGCGACGTCGCCGACGAGACGCTCGTCCGGTACGCCCCCGCGGGCTCGCGCGGCTGCCGCGGCGTCGTCCGGGCTCGCCCCGGGGGCCTCGCGCGAGTAGAGGTTGGGGCAGATCGCGAGATAGCCGTGCGCCGCGAACTTGCGCGTGATCTCCTTCGTCGCCTCGTCGTAGCCCGGCATGTGGTGGATGACGACCACACCACCGTGACGCGCGTCGTCGAGCGGCTGGGCGAGGTAAGCCTCGATCTCGTCGCCACCGTGGCCGCTGACGTGGACGGTCTCTGCTCGCATCGCGTCACTCATCGGCGTCACTCCCTCTCTGTCTGCTTCGCTCTGCTAATGGTCCGCATCACCCTACCGAGCGCGCGGGACGGCCGATCAGTCCACCTCGCCGCCGCGCACCCGATCATCTCGCGTCGCCGCCCTCGGGCGTCGTGACGCAGCGTGGGCGCCGTGGTCGAGCTCGCGGCGACGCACGGCGCGCAGCAGCTCCGCGACGGACCACGCCTGGAACGGACAACCGGTCGCGCGGTGAGGCGCTGCGCCGTCGGCGGTCTCGCTGACCGATCCGATCCCCGCTTCGCCGAGGTGGAGCACCAAGGCGTCGAGCAGTCCGGTCGTCGGCTCGCCCAGCCGCTCGCACGCGTCGAGATAGGGCCCGATCAACCAGGGCCAGACGGTGCCCTGGTGGTAGGCACGGTCTCGTGCGGCGGAGTCGCCCCGGTGCCAGGGGATGTACGCAGGGTCCGACGGAGCGAGCGAGCGCAGGCCGAGAGGCGTGACGAGCTCGTCGCAGGCCCGCAGCACCGCTCGGTCGTCGAGCGGCGCGAACGGCAGGGAGACGGCGAGGAGCTGGTTGGGCCGGACGGACGGGTCGTCGCCGGCCGGACCGTCGACGACGTCGAACAACCCAGCGCCTCCCGTCCGGACGAAGCGCCGCCTGAACGACGCTCGGGCCGCGTGCTCGAGCTCGCTGTGACGCTGGGTGTCGATCCCGAGACGTTCCTCGAGGTGCACGAGGTAGGCCAGCCCGTTGACCCAGAGCGCGTTCACCTCGACGGGCTTGCCGCGGCGAGGCGTCACGGGCACCCCGTCGACCCGAGCGTCCATCCAGGTCAGCGCCACGCCCTCGGCGCCGGCGGAGACGAGGCCGTCGCGACCGACCCCGATCGCGTACCGCGTGCCGCGCACGTGGCAGCCGACTGCCCACGCGAGCGCGGGCACGAGAGCGGCAGCGAGGTCGAGGTCCCCGGTCGTCTCGACGTGCCGGCCCAACGCGTGGAGGAACCACAGCGTCGCGTCGACGGTGTTGTAGGTCGTCGCGCCGCCGTCCGCGGTGTTCGCGAGCATGCCGTCGGAGAGCGAAGCCGCAGCCCGCTCGAGGAGGGCCCGACCCTCGTCGAACCGGCGTGTCGCGAGGAACAGCCCTTCGTAGCTCGTCATGGTGTCCCGGGACCACGAGCCGAACCAGGGATAGCCGGCGACGACGTCCGGGCCGGCGACGACGTGCTGGTCCGCGGCGAGGACGAGCTGCGCGGCAACCTCGCTCTCGACGCCCGACGCGGCGACGAGCGACCGAGCGCGCCGGCGTGTCGAGTCGACCGCCGTCACCGCAGGAGGCGGTGCGTCGTCGATGTTCCCGGCCCATGCGTCGACAGCGCACTGCTCGCCCGGCGCGAGCAGCGCGGAGAACGTGCCCGCGTGCCAGAGGTCCTCCACGCAGGCGAGCCCACGCGCCGCCTCCTCCCGGTATGACGCGCCGCGATACCAGGTCCCGCCCGGACGGAACTCCGTGCCGCGGACGCGGTACGCACCCTCGAAGACGAAGCCTCCGGCGACGACCTCGACCCGCGGGTCCACGCCGGCGACTCTCTCGCCGTGCGCGTCGCGCCAGGTGCAGAGCGCGTCGCACTCGATCCGGACGGGTGCGGGAGCCCGGACGACGCGCAGCACGACGGCAACCCCCGGCCGCCCCCTGTGCATCGCGACCTCGCGCTCGAGCACCACGTCGCCGACCGCGAAGCGCCAGCGTGGCACACCATCGTCGATGCCGAAGCCGACGAGGTGCTCGTAGCCCCGCGGGTCGACCGCTCCGCTGGCCCACTCGTGCGTGGCGAGACGGACCCGGCGGTCGCCGAGCACGAGAACGGGATCGAGCGCCGCGAGGCCGAGCATCCTGCGGGGCTCGGCGGCCCGGGCCACGACGAGCAGCCCGTGGTAGCGACGGGTTCGCAGACCGGAGACCGTCCCGGCCGCGTAGCCACCGAGACTGTCGGCGACAAGCCACTCGCGCAGCGACGACTCGGCGAGCGTCCCGCAGCAGGCGGGACCGAGCCCGAGCACGGCCACGTCTGTCCTTCCGGTGCGCGGAGTGGTCACGCGGGCAGTCTTGCCCATCGCGCTGGCTCGTGACGAGCGCATCGGCGAGACTGCTCGAGTGGACGACGCCGAACGGAGACGACTCGCGGACCGCAGCCCCGACTGGCGGCGATGGGGACCGTACCTGTCCGAGCGCGCCTGGGGCACCGTCCGCGAGGACTACAGCGCCGACGGGACCGCATGGGAGTACTTCCCGCACGACCATGCCCGCTCGCGTGCCTACCGCTGGAGCGAGGACGGCCTCGGCGGCATCTGCGACCTCGACCAGCATCTGTGCTTCGCCTTCTCCTTCTGGAACGGCAAGGACCCGATCCTCAAGGAGCGGATCTTCGGGCTCACCGGCAACCAGGGCAACCACGGAGAGGACGCGAAGGAGTACTGGTGGTACACCGACTCGACACCGACCCACTCCTTCATGAGCTGGACCTACTGCTACCCCCAGACGGCTTTCCCCTACGAGGACCTCGTCGAGGAGAACGCCCGGCGGGGAAGGTCCGATCCCGAGTTCGAGCTCGTGGACACCGGCATACTCGACGAGAGCCGCTACTGGCTGATCACGGTCGAGTACGCCAAAGCCGGTCCGGCAGACATCTGCATCCGCCTGCGCGCGCACAACGCCGGGCCCGACCCTGCCGAGCTCGACGTCCTGCCGACCTTGTGGTTCCGCAACACCTGGTCGTGGGGGCTCGACGATCGCAAGCCCGTCATCGAGGCCCTGCCCGACAGGCTCGTCGCGACGCACCACCTCCTGCCCCAGATGGTCTGCACGTGGGAGGGCCAGCCCGAGGTGCTCGTCTGCGAGAACGAGTCGAACGCCCCCCTTCTCTGGGGAACTGCCGGCTCGACGCCGTATCCGAAGGACGGCATCTGCGACCACGTGCTCCACGGCGCGCCGACTGTCGACCCCTCGGGACGCGGGACCAAGGCTGCCCTGCGCTCCCGGCTACGCGTCGACGGTGGTGCGACCGGCGAGCTCCGGCTGCGGCTCACAGCCGAGACGTCCGCGCCGCCACCGAGCTTCGACGCCGCGAGCTTCGACGCCGCGATGCGTGACCGAAAGGCCGAGGCCGAGGAGTTCTACACCTCCTTGACGCCGAGCGACGCCACCCACGACGAGGCGTCCGTCATGCGGCAGGCCTTCGCCGGCATGCTCTGGTCGAAGCAGTTCTACCACTACGACGTCGAGCAGTGGCTCGAGGGCGACCCAGCGGGACCGCCGCCGCCCGAGCAGCGCAAGACGGGGCGAAACGCCGACTGGTGGCACCTCGACAACCACGACGTCATCTCGATGCCGGACACCTGGGAGTACCCGTGGTACGCGTCGTGGGATCTCGCCTTCCACTGCGTGACGCTCGCGCACGTCGCGCCGGAGTTCGCGAAGGCTCAGCTGCTCACCTTGTGCAGAGAGTGGTACATGCATCCCAACGGTCAGCTCCCCGCCTACGAGTGGGCCTTCGGCGACGTCAACCCACCCGTGCACGCCTGGGCGGCGCTGCGGGTGTTCGAGATCGACGGCTCTCGGGACTTCGCCTTCCTCCGCCGGATCCTCGCGAAGCTGATGATCAACTTCACCTGGTGGGTCAACCGCAAGGACGCCGCTGGCAACAACGTCTTCGAGGGCGGCTTCCTCGGCCTCGACAACATCGGCCCGATCGACCGCTCGGCCGGGCTCCCGAGTGGTGCGCTCCTCGAACAGGCAGACGGTACCTCCTGGATGGCGATGTACTGCCTCGACCTGTTCCAGATCTCGCTCGTGCTCGCGCAGCAGGACACCGTCTACGAAGACGTCGCGGTGAAGTTCTTCGAGCACTTCGCGTACATCGCCGACGCGATGTTCAGCCAGGGCCTGTGGGACGAGAGCGCTGGCTTTTTCTACGACGTCCTCCAGCTACAAGGCGGCGAGCGCACGCCGCTCGAGGTCCGCTCCATCGTCGGCCTGCTTCCCCTCTGCGCCACGACGACGTTGACGGCCGCGACCCTCGAGCAGCTCCCGTGGTTCGCCGAGCACTTCGAGTGGTTCCTCGCGCACAAGCCACGCTACGCGTCCCACGTCGCGCACTCGGCCACCACCGGCGACCACCACCGCCACCTGCTCTCGATCGTCGACCCGGACCGCCTACGGCGGGTCCTCGAGGTCATGCTCGACGAGGAGGAGTTCCTCTCGCCCCACGGCCTGCGCGCGCTCGCCGCATCTCACCGTGAGCACCCGTTCACCTTGCACCTCGACGGCATCACCGCGAGCGTCGACTACGAACCTGGCGAGTCGACGACCGCTATCTTCGGTGGCAACTCCAACTGGCGAGGGCCGGTCTGGTTCCCGGTCAACTACCTGCTCATCGAATCGCTCCACCGCTTCGGTGAGTACCTCGGGGACGACTTCACCGTGGAGTGCCCGACGCGATCCGGCACGCTGATGTCGCTCCACCAAGTCGCCGACGACCTGACGCGACGACTCGTGTCGATCTTCCTCGACGACAAGGACGGCAGACGACCGGTATTCGGCGACGCGGAGCGGTTCCAGAGCGACCCGCTCCTCCATAACCTCGTGCCGTTCCACGAGTACTTCCACGGAGACACGGCGAAGGGCCTCGGTGCCTCGCACCAGACGGGCTGGACGGGGCTCGTCGCCGACCTCGTGGCGCGCCGCTGCGCCGACGGGGTGCCCTGCATCGACGCCAGTGCCGATCAGGCCGCGCCGGCAGCGGCGGCGACGCGTCCCTCGACCAGCTCCGGCGCGCCGACGCCGTCGACGACAACGACGATCCCCGCGTCCTCGTAGTAGGCGAGCACGGGGGCCGTCTCGAGCTCGTAGGCAGCAAGACGCCTGTCGATCGTGCGCGCGGCATCGTCGCTCCTGTTCTCGATCGCCGATCGGGCGAGAAGTCGGCGGCGGCACTCGTCCGCCCCCACGTCGAGCCAGAGCACGAGCTCAGGACCGAGATCGTGCGCGCGATCGCCGCGTCCGGGACGACGACCGAGAGCGTCGAGCGCCTTTGCCTGGGCGACGTCTCTCGGGAAGCCATCGAGCACGTAGCCACCATGGTCGGCAAGGCCTCTTGCGAGGGCGGGCTCGACGACGGAAAGGACGAGCTCGTCCGGCACGAGCTCGCCGCGCTCGACGAGCGGTGCCACCCGGCGACCGAGCTCGGAGCCCGATGCCACCTCGCCACGGATCATCGACCCGCTCGAGAGGTGGTCGACGCCGAGCAGCTCGGCAAGGCGCGCCGCCTGGGTGCTCTTGCCCGCGCCCGGGCGGGCGAGCACGACAACCTTGCGGTAGCGTGCCGCCCGCCCTGCCGCGCCCGGCACCGGTGTCCCTGACAGCTCCCCGGACTCCACGTCGCCGGCGCCCGGGTCAGGACCGTGTCCGCGCGCCCGAAGCCTCGAGCTCGAGCACCTGGGCGGTCGTCTTGAGGACCGTGTCCGGATTGAGGCTCATCGAGTCGATACCGAGCTCGACGAGAAAAGCTGCCATGTCCGGGTAGTCCGACGGGGCCTGGCCGCACAGCCCGGAGTGGATGCCGTTGCGCCGGCAGCCCTCGACGGCGAGGCGGATCATCTCCTTCACGCCGTCGTCGCGCTCGTCGTAGTCGAACGCGACGATCTCGCTGTCCCGATCGACGCCGAGCGTGAGCTGGGTCAGGTCGTTCGAGCCGATCGAGAACCCGTCGAACAGCGGTGCAAACTGATCCATGAGGATCACGTTGTTGGGGATCTCGCACATGGCATAGACCTGCAAGCCGCTCTCGCCGCGCTTCAACCCGAGCTCAGCCATGCGCGCGAGCACCTGCTCGGCCTCCGCCACACGCCGGACGAACGGGAGCATCAAGATCACGTTGACGAGACCCATCTCGTCGCGCACCCGCTTCATCGCCTTGCACTCGAGCGCGAAGCCCTCCGCGTAGCCAGGGTGCGCATAGCGCGAGGCACCGCGGAAGCCGAGCATCGGATTGCTCTCGAGCGGCTCGAAGCCTGCACCCCCGACGAGGGTCGCGTACTCGTTGGTCTTGAAGTCCGACATCCGGACGACGACCGGCTTCGGCCAGAACGCGGCAGCGATCGTCCCGATCCCCTCCGACAGCCGCTGCACGAAGTACTCGCCGCCGTCGTGGTAGCCGCGGAGAAGCTCGCCCACCTTGCGGCGATCGTCCGGATCGGAGATCTTCTCCGGGTGGAGGAGCGCGAGCGGGTGGACCTTGATGTACTCGCTGATGATGAACTCCATGCGTGCGAGGCCGACGCCGTCGTTCGGGAGGAACGACGTCTTGAAGGCCATCTCGGGGTTGCCGATGTTGACCATCACCTCGGTCTGCGGCCGATCGATGTCGGCGACCTCGATCCGCTCGACGTGGAAGGGCACTTCGCCACGGTAGACCCGGCCGGTGTCCCCTGCGGCGCACGACACGGTCACGGTCTCTCCGTTCGGCACCGACGTCGTCGCGTCACCCGCGCCGACGACGGCCGGGATGCCAAGCTCCCGGGCGATGATCGCGGCATGGCAGGTCCGCCCACCACGGTTCGTCACGATCGCGGAGGCAATCTTCATCACCGGCTCCCAGTCCGGCGTCGTGATGTCCGACACGAGGACCTCGCCAGGCTGGAACTCGCCGAGGTGCATCGCGTTCTCGATGATCCGGGCCTTGCCGGCGGCGATCTTCTCGCCGACGGACCGTCCTTCCGTGAGGACCTCGCCCGTCCCGTCGAGCGAGTAGCTCTCGAGCATCGTCGGCCGCCGCTGCGACGCGACCGTCTCCGGACGCGCTTGGACGAGGTAGAGCTTGCCGTCGATGCCGTCCTTCGCCCACTCCATGTCCATCGGGTGCCCGTAGTGGCGTTCGATCGCGATCGCATAGCCCGCCAGGGAAAGGACGTCCTCGTCGGCGATGCAGTAGCGCTCCCTGTCCGATCTCGGCGCGGGAATGTTGCGCGTCGTGTGCTTCGTCTCACCCTCGACGAAGACCATCTTCACCGCCTTGTCGCCGAGCAGGCGGCGGAGCACCGCTCGGTGACCGCTTTCATAGGTCGGCTTGTGGACGTAGAACTCGTCGGGGTCCACGGCCCCCTGGACGACGTTCTCGCCGAGACCGTACGCACCCGTGACGAGGACGACGTCACGGAAGCCGGACTCGGTGTCGAGCGAGAACATCACGCCCGAGGCTGCGAGGTCGGAGCGCACCATCTTCATGACACCGATCGAGAGCGCTACCTTGAAGTGGTCGAAACCCTGGTCCACGCGGTAGTGGATCGCTCGGTCGGTGAAGAGGCTCGCGAAGCACCGACGGCACCCGTCGAGCAGGCTCTCGTCGCCGCGGATGTTCAGATAGGTGTCCTGCTGACCCGCGAAGCTCGCCGTCGGAAGGTCTTCGGCCGTCGCGGAGCTGCGCACCGCGAGGCTCACGTTCTCCCCGTACTCGTCCTGCAGGTGCCGGTAGCCGGAGATGATCTCGGACGCGAGGTCGGCGGGCAGCCCGGCCCCGTAGACGATCTCGCGGGCCCTCTTGGCACGGTTGGCGAGGTCGGTAAGGTCGCTCGAGTCGAGGTCGTCGAGGGCGCTGTGCAGGTCCTTCCATGCGCCGCTCTCCTCGAGCATGTGGCGGTAGCCATCCGCTGTGATCGCGAACCCGTCAGGCACGAGCACGCCCTCGGCCGTGAGCTTGCGGTACATCTCTCCGAGAGACGCGTTCTTGCCGCCGACCGTCGGGACGTCCTCGATGCCGATCTCGTCGAAGTAGCGAATGTACTGCATTTTGTTTTTCATGATGCCTCCTGTAGCTCGTCGAGCAGACGGGCAGCGTCGAGCCCCCGCCAGGTGTCCTGCAGTGTCGAGAGCGCGCGGTGTCGTGCAGCGAAGCCCCCGTCGGGACCCTGCAGCATCACGAGCTGACGCCGAGCCGCGTCGAGGTGCCGACCGGCGAGACCGGTAGACCGGAGCAGCCACAGACCGCCGCGCAGTGCCCCGACCGAGGTCGCCGCGGCACTCGGGCTCAACCGGAAGCCGAAGACAGGATCCTCGCAAGTTCGCACATAGCGCGCCGCGCGGTCGCGATCCGCGCCGTCGAGGCCGGCGAGGCCGGCGAGGCGGTCGGCGATCGCGAATGTCTCGAGGTCCAACTCCGGACGCGCCCACCCACCGTCGGGATCGTCAGCGTCGTCGAGCAGGCGCTCGACCAAAGAGCTTGCCGCAGGGATCGGGGACGAGAGGAGCTCACCGAGCTCGAGCAGGCGGGAGGCATCGACGATCGCACTGCGCCACGACCTCGCGACATCGGGCCGCGCCGCTCGGCCGGCGACCTCCCCCAACCAGGCCAATGGAGACCGCGATGGAGCGACGCCGAGGACCCCGAGAGCGCGCAGTGCCGCCCACCCGATCGTCAGCGTCGCGAAGCTGCCGTCACCGTCCTGGAGCGAGCGCAGCCAGCCCACGGTCTCGTGTGGCGCGGGAACCTCGAGGAAAAGCAGGCGGAGAGACTCGAGCGCTGCCAAGGTGTCCGGCGCGTTTGGCTCCTCGACCCCCCACGACGGCGTGCGGTAGAACGAGAAGCCGCCGTCGGGGGTGCGGCGGCCGAGGACGTAGCCGCCGGCCGCCCCCCGGTCCACTCCACCGGGGTTCCTCGCCGGCACTGACGGCTGCGCGACGCCGATGGTCACCACGACCGCACCCGCCTCACGCCGGGCCGTCGGAGAGGCTGCTCGCGGCCGAGGGTCGACAGCGACTCGATGGTCAGCATGTCGCTATCTCCCCTCTCTCGGGTGCTGCATCGAACAGCCCGAGCTGGTTCCAGGGTCCTCCCCGGCAACACCTGCGCATAGGGCCGAAAGTCCCGACCAGCTCGAGTTGCGGACCGGGACCTTCGGCCCTTGTACGCGGGTCGCTGTCGGCGCACGCTTGGAGTCGGCGCGTGGGCGAGCCCCACGCCCGAGGGAGGAATCCGTGGCCAAGACCAATAGCGAGCTTCTCGCAGACGTGCAGGAAGAGCTCGAGTGGGAGCCCGACCTCGAAGCCGACCACGTTGCCGTCTCGGTCAACGACGGTGCCGTGACGCTCGCCGGCTACGTACCGTCTTACTTCGACAAGACGCGAGCGGTGGCTGTCACCGAACGTGTCAGCGGCGTCAAGGCTGTCGCAGACGAGATCGACGTGCGCCTGCCTGACGCCGACGTGCGCGACGACACCCACCTCGCGGAGTCCGTCGCCCACCTTTTGTCCTGGCACTCCGCGCTCGCGGCCGAAGACCTCCAGGCCAAGGTAGACGGTGGCGACGTCACCTTGACCGGCATCGTCGACTGGGATTTCCAGGTCGAGGAGGCCGAGCGGCTCGTCAAGCGACTCGTCGGCGTCCGGTCGGTCACCAACTTGATCACCCTGCGACAGCGGGCACGCATCACGGACGTGCAAAAGAGCATCGCCGACGCGCTGACGCGCCGGGCTGCTCTCGACGCCCGGCGGATCGAGGTGTCGGTCGACGGATCGGTCGCGACCTTGAAAGGCCGCGTCCGCTCGCTCGAGGAGGAGCGCCTCGCCCGCCGTGCGGCGATGTCGGCGCCAGGGATCACAGACGTCGACGACCAGCTCGTCGTCGAACCGTGAGCCGAGGCGAACCTGCGATGACAGCCCGCGACGTCACCCCGCTCCCCGATCTCGCCCACGTCGGGGCCGAGGCAGGCCCGCTGCGCACGCGACGCCCCGTCTACGTCGACCTTCTCCCGCCCTGCAACAGCGCTTGCCCGGCCGGCGAGAACATCCAGGCCTGGCTCGCCCACGTCGAGGCCGGCCGCTACGAGCAGGCCTGGCGCGAGCTCGTCGCCGACAACCCTCTTCCGGCCGTGCACGGCCGGGTCTGCTACCACCCTTGCGAGTCGAACTGCAATCGGGCAGACCTCGACAGCGCGGTGTCGATCCACGCGGTCGAGAGGTACCTCGGCGACCTCGCGATCGAAAGGGGTTGGGCGCTGCCGGCGCCGGCCGTGCGGACCAACAAGCGGGTCCTCGTCGTCGGAGGCGGACCGAGCGGTCTCTCCGCCGCCTACCACCTCGCGCGTCGGGGCCACGACGTCGAGATCCACGACTCGGGAGACGAGCCGGGCGGGATGATGCGCTACGGCATCCCCGCCTACCGGCTGCCGCGCGACGTGCTCGTCGCGGAGATCGACCGCATCCTCGCGCTGGGTGTGCGCTATGTCGCGCGCCACCGTGTCGAGGATCTCGTGGCCGAACGCGACAGCGGGCACTTCGACGCGGTCTTCGTCGCGGTCGGCGCCCATCTGTCGAAGCGTGTCGACATCCCGGCGCGCGATGCCGGCAGGATCGTCGACGCGGTGTCGTTCCTCCGCAGCGTCGCGTCCGGGGAGCGCCCGACCATCGGGCGGCGCGTCGCGGTCTACGGGGGCGGCAACACCGCGATGGACGCGGCCCGCACGGCTCGGCGCCTCGGAGCCGACGACACGATCGTCGTGTACCGGCGCACACGCGCGCAGATGCCTGCGCACGAGGAGGAGGCCGAAGACGCCGAGCGCGAGGGCGTGCGCATGAACTGGCTGCGGACGATCACGGCCTTCGACGGCCCGGAGCTCACCGTCGAGACAATGGAGCTCGACGATCAGGGCTTCCCCAGGCCAACCGGGCGCTACGAGCAGCTCGCGGCAGACACCGTGATCCTCGCGCTCGGCCAGGACGCCGACACGGGCTTCCTCGAGGCCGTGCCGGGCGTGGAGCTCGCCGCCGATGGGACCGTCTCGGTGTCGAGCTCGATGATGACGGGTTGCCCCGGCGTGTTCGCAGGTGGCGACATGGTGCCCGCCGAGCGGACCGTTACCGTCGGGGTCGGTCACGGCAAGAAGGCGGCGCGCCACATCGACGCGTGGCTGCGAGACGCCACCTCGACGCGGTCGCCGAAGCACCCGACGGCAGACTTCGACGCGCTGCATCTCTGGTACTTCGGCGACGCTGTACGCCGCCAGCAGCCGGAGTCCGCGCCCGAGTCGCGCATCGCCGACTTCACCGAGGTCCTCGGGAGCCTGAGCGTCGACGAGGCCACCTACGAGGCCGGGCGATGCCTCTCGTGCGGCAACTGCTTCGAGTGCGACGGCTGCCTCGGATCCTGCCCGGAGGACGCGGTCGTCAAGCTCGGTGCGGGCCTGCGCTACCGGTTCGACTACGACCGCTGCACGGGCTGCGCGGTCTGCTTCGAGCAGTGCCCGGTCCACGCAATCGAGATGGTCCCCGAGGAGAGCTGATGCGCGCGACGCTCGACGGAAACGAAGCAGCGGTGACGGTTGCCTACCGCTTGAACGAGGTCTGCTGCATCTTCCCCATCACACCCTCGTCGCCCATGGCCGAGCTCGCCGACGAATGGTCGGGAGCACACCGCCCCAACCTCTGGGGGAACGTCCCGAGCGTCGTCGAGATGCAGAGCGAGGGAGGTGCGGCAGGAGCCCTCCACGGCGCGCTGCAAGGCGGCGCGCTGACGACCACGTTCACCGCGTCCCAGGGCCTCCTTCTCATGATCCCCAACATGTACAAGATCGCGGGGGAGCTGACGCCCACCGTCTTCCACGTCGCAGCGCGCTCGCTCGCGGCTCAGGGGCTCTCGATCTTCGGTGACCATGCCGACGTCATGGCGGTCCGCCAGACCGGCTTCGCCCTGCTCTCGTCCTCCTCGGTCCAAGAGGCGCACGACTTCGCGCTCGTCGCGCAGGCGGCGACACTCGAGACAAGGGTGCCTTTCCTGCACTTCTTCGACGGCTTCAGGACCTCGCACGAGCTCAACACGATCGAGCTGCTCACCGACGAGGACCTCGCCGCCCTCGTTCCCGAGGAGCTCGTCCACGCTCACCGCGACCGGTCGCTCTCGCCCGAGCGGCCGTTCATCCGCGGCACCTCGCAAAATCCCGACGTGTACTTCCAGGCACGCGAGACGGTCAACCCGTTCTACGCACGCACCCCCGATGTCGTCCAGGAGATCATGTCGAGACTCGGCGACCGGACCGGGCGCCGGTACGGCCTCGTCGACTACGTCGGGCACCCCGAGGCCGACCGGATCGTCGTGCTCATGGGATCTGGGTCGGTGACGGCACGCTCGACCGCAGAGCACCTCGTCCGACGCGGCGAGAAGGTCGGCGTCGCGACAGTCAGGCTCTACAGACCATTTCCCGCCCGTGCGCTCGTCGACGCGTTGCCGCAGAGCGCGACGCGCATCGCCGTGCTCGACAGGACCAAGGAGCCTGGCTCGCTCGGCGAGCCGCTCTTTCTCGACGTGCTGGGCGCCATCGCCGAGCACCGGCTTGGCTCGTCGGCCGACGCCATGCCTCTCGTCCTCGGGGGCCGCTACGGCCTGTCGTCGAAAGAGCTCACTCCCGGGATGATCGCCGGGGTATTCGCCGAGCTCACCGCAGACGCGCCCCGGCGCCACTTCACCGTCGGGATCAACGACGACGTCTCCGGCACGAGCATCGCCTACGACCCCACGCTCGACATCGAGCCCGCGGCTACCTTCCGGGCGGTCTTCTTCGGCCTCGGCGCGGACGGGACAGTCGGCGCGAACAAGAACACCATCAAGATCCTCGGCTCGGATGCCGGCCTGTACACCCAAGGCTACTTCGTCTACGACTCAAAGAAGTCCGGATCCCAGACGGTCTCGCACCTCCGGTTCGGCCCCGAGCCGATCGACGCGCCCTACCTCGTCGACAAAGCTCGCTTCGTCGGCTGCCACCAGTTCGGCCTGCTCGAGCGCCCCGAGGTCCTCGGCCGCGCCGCCGACGGGGCGACCCTCCTGCTCAACTGCCCGTACTCGCCAGACCAGGCCTGGGAGCATCTCGCCCGACCGATCCAGGAACAGATCATCGAGAAGTCCCTGCAGCTCTACGTCATCGACGCAGCGCGCATCGCCCGGGAGGCCGGCCTCGGTGGCCGCGTCAACACGATCCTACAGATCTGCTTCTTCGCCATATCGGGCGTCCTCGAGCGAGACGAGGCGATCACTCGTGTCCGGCAGTCGATCGAGAAGACCTACGGTCGACGCGGCTCCCGGGTCGTCGAGGCGAACCTGCACGCCGTCGACCGTGCCCTCGACGCGCTCGGCCGCGTCGAGCTCCCGGCCGCAGCGAGCTCGACGAACGGGCTCGCACCGATCGTGCCCGACGACGCACCGGAGTTCGTCCGGCAGGTGATCGCGACGATGATGTCGGGGCGCGGTGACGAATTGGCAGTCAGCGCACTGCCGCCGGACGGCACGTGGCCGAGCGGGACCGCGGCGTACGAGAAGCGCAACATCTCCGACCTCGTCGCCGAATGGGACCCAGATATTTGTATTCAATGTGGCAACTGCAGCTTCGTCTGCCCCCACGCTGTCATCCGTTCGGCCTACTACGACACCTCACGCCTCGCCGGGGCCCCGGCGGGCTTCAAGTCGGCTCCACTTCGCGAGCGCGGTCTCCCGCAGACCGGCTACACGCTTCAGATCTACGCCGAGGACTGCACCGGCTGTGCTCTGTGCGTCGAGGCCTGCCCCGTCTCGTCGCCAGGCGATCCCAGCCGCAAGGCGATCAACCTCACCGCGCGTGAGCCGATCGTCGCAGCCGCACGACAGGACGTCGCGTTCTTCGGGACGCTGCCGGTCGCCGAGCGCTCCCGGGTCGACTTCGGCACCGTGCGCGGGACGCAGTTCCTCGAGCCGCTGTTCGAGTTCTCGGGCGCATGCGCGGGATGCGGCGAGACTCCCTACATCAAGCTCGTGTCGCAGCTCTTCGGGGACCGGGCAGTGATCGCCAACGCCACAGGCTGCTCGTCGATCTACGGGGGCAACCTCCCGACCACCCCGTGGACGACGAACGCCGAGGGCCGGGGCCCCGCGTGGTCGAACTCGCTGTTCGAGGACAACGCGGAGTTTGGCATGGGCCTGCGCCTCGCCGCGGACAGCCAGTCCGGGGTCGCCCGACGCCGGCTGCTCGAGCTCCGTGACGACATCGGGACCGACCTCGTGGACGCGATCCTCGACGCCCGCCAGTTCAGCGAGTCCGAGCTGCACGCACAGCGCGAGCGGGTGGCCGAGCTCGAGAGACGCCTCGCTCGCGTCGACAGCGACGCAGCCCGCGATCTGCGCAGCGTGGTCGACTTGCTCATCCGGAGGAGCGTCTGGATCATCGGAGGAGACGGGTGGGCCTACGACATCGGCGCGGGTGGGCTCGACCACGTCCTCGCGAGCGGACGTGACGTCAACGTGCTCGTCCTCGACACCGAGGTCTACTCGAACACCGGGGGCCAGATGTCGAAGGCAACGCCCCTCGGCGCGGTCGCCAAGTTCGCCTCCGCGGGCAAGACGGTCGAGAAGAAGGACCTCGCCCTCCAGGCCATTGCCTACGGCAGCGTCTACGTCGCTCGCGTCGCGATGGGAGCCGACCCCCAGCAGACCCTGCGCGCCTTTCGCGAGGCCGAGACCTACGACGGTCCGTCGCTCATCATCGCCTACAGCCACTGCATCGCGCACGGCATCGACATGCAGGACGGGCTCGACCAGCAGTACCGGGCAGTCGCGAGCGGATACTGGCCTCTCGTCCGCTACGACCCGATGCTGCGGGCCAACGGCGACAACCCCTTCCTGCTCGACTCGCCGCGTCCACGTCTCTCGCTCGCCGACTACAGACGGCACGAGCTGCGCTACTCGGTGCTCGAGAGCTCTGACCCGGCCGAGGCGGAACGCCTCGCCGCGCTCGCCCAGGCTGCCGTGACACAGCGGTGGGAGACCTACGAGGAGATGGCGACGCGTCCAGCAGGACGCTTCGTCGCCGACGCGCGCAAGGAGCACCGATGAACCTCGACACGACCTACATGGGGCTCTCCCTCCGGAACCCGCTCGTCGCGTCCGCATCCCCGCTGTCGCGCACCGTCGACGGCGTCCGTCGCCTCGCGGATTCCGGCGTCGGCGCGGTCGTCCTCTACTCGCTGTTCGAAGAGGAGCTCGCTGCGAAAGCCGAGCGCCAAGCTCGCCTTGCCGACGCCGGAAGCGAGAGCTTCGCCGAGTCCCTCTCCTACTTCCCGTCAGCAGCAGCCGAGGAGCCGGGGCCCCGGCGATACCTGAGCCTGCTCGAGCGTGCAGCCACCGCGGTCGAGGTCCCCGTCATCGCGAGCCTGAACGGCGTCACTCCGGGCGGCTGGACAAGCTACGCCCGTGCCATGCAGGACGCCGGGGCCGTCGCCATCGAGCTGAACATCTACTACCCCCCGAGCGACCCCACCGTCCCCGGCACCACGATCGAGCAGCGGCACGTCGACGTGCTCGAGGGCGTGAAGTCGGCCGTGACCGTTCCCGTCGCCGTCAAGCTCAACCCGTACTTCAGCTCCGTCGGCGAGGTTGCCCTCCGGCTCGACCGTGCTGGTGCCGACGCGCTCGTGCTGTTCAACCGGTTCGCCCACCTCGACATCGACCCCGAGACGCTCGCCGTCGCGCCCGGGCTCGGGCTATCGCGGGCCGCCGACGCCCGCCTGCCGCGAACCTGGATCGCCCTGCTCCACGGTCGTCTGGACGCCTCCCTCGCCGGCTCGACGGGCGTCGAAGGCCCCGAGGACGTCGCGAAGTACCTCCTCGCAGGTGCCGACGTCGTCATGACGACGTCATCGCTTTTGCGTCACGGCTTCGCGCATGCAAGGACGCTTCTCGACGGCTTGGAAGCCTGGATGCTGCGGCGCGGGTTCGCGGACCTCGGCGAACTGCGCGGCAAGCTCGCCGTGCCCTATGGCGTCGACGAGGCAACGGTGGAACGAGCCGGCTACGTTGCCGCGATGCAGACCGCCAACGCCAACATCTACGGACCCTGGTGAGCCGGGGTCGGAGAGGCGCGAGCTCGGACCCCGAGCTCGCCCGGGACGCTAGGAGATGACGATGGGATACTTCACCTCGGCACAGCGCTTCGACGCGGTCTGCGTCGGCGACGTCGCGACCGACGTCTTCGTCCGGCTGTCCGAAGGCGCCGTCCAAGAGCGCGTGGACGAGCGGGGCAGGTGGCTAGAGATCCCGCTCGGCGCCAAGGTCCCCTTCGACCGCGGCACGACCGTGGCCGCCGGAGGGAGCGCGGCAAACGTCGCCGTCGCGCTCGCCCGGCTCAACCTGCGGGTCGCGCTCGCGACGTTCCTCGCGCACGACTCCATCGGGTTCGACCTGCTCGGTGCGCTTCACGGCGAGCACGTCGACACCCGGCTCGTCCATCTCGACGAGCCGGCGCACACCAACCGGAACTTCGTCCTCTCCTACCACGGCCACAGGACGATCCTCGTCCACCACGAGGAGTTCGACTACCACTGGCCCCACCTGCGTCCGAGCGAGATCCCCGCGTGGCTCTACCTCACGTCGCTCGGTCCGGGAGCCCTGGGCTTCCAGGACCAGCTCGCCGACTGGCTCGTGGAGAACCCCGGCGTCAAGCTCGCCTTCCAACCCGGGACGTTCCAGATCGACGCTGGAGCCGAGCGTCTCGCCCGCGTCTACGCCCGCGCCGACATCCTGCTCGCCAGCTTCGCAGACGCGTCGACCATCGTCGGCGTGCCGGCGGACGACAGGGCTGCGCTCGTCGGCGCGCTGCACGAGCTCGGATCGTCGACCGTCGTGCTCTACGACGAGTCGGGTGGTGCGGTCTCGAGCGACGGGCACGAACGCCTTGCGATCCCGCCGTTCCCCGACTCGAGCGCGCCACTCGACCGCACCGGGACCGGCGACGCCTTCTCGGCCACGCTCCTCGCGGCAGTCGTGCAGGGCATGCCTTTGCGCGACGCCCTGCGCTGGCCACCGGTGAACGTCATGAGCGTCGGCCACGAGCTCGGCTCGCAGGCCGGACTGCTCCACGAGCACGACCTGCGCGAGCACCTGGCCGAGGTCGACCCGGACTTCGCGGTCGAGACGTGGTGAGCCCTGCACGCGCTGCCCGTCAGCCGCCCGGGGCCGGACCTAGGATCGCAGCTCGATGAGTCGGAACGCGAAGATCGTCTGCACGCTCGGACCGGCGACAGGGGACGCTGCGGCGATCCTCGCTCTCGCAGAAGCAGGCATGGACGTGGCCCGCTTGAACTTCTCCCACGGGAGCCGCGACGACCACGCGAGCAGCTGTGCTTGGGTCCGCCAGGCGAGCGAGGCGACGGGACGGGCGATCGCCGTGCTGGCGGACCTCCAAGGTCCGAAGATCCGCCTCGGGACCTTCGCGACCGGTCCGGTGCTCTGGGCGGCCGGCGACGAGGTCGTCGTGACGGTCGACGACGTGCCGGGCACGGCGCAGCTCGTATCGACAGACTTCGCCGGCCTGCCGACGACCGTGCGCGCCGGTGACCACCTCCTCGTCGACGACGGCAACCTGACGCTCGAGGTCATCGGGACGACCTCGTCCGAGGTGCGGTGCCGGGTCCTCGACGGCGGGACCGTGAGCGACCACAAAGGCCTCTCCTTGCCCGGTCTCGAGGTGGACCTCCCTGCCCTGACGGAAAAGGACGAAGACGACCTCCGGTTCGCCCTCGGGCTCGGCGTCGACATCGTGGCGCTCTCCTTCGTCCAGCACGCAGACGACGTCCGGACCATTCGCAAGATCCTCGCGGAGCACCAGTCGGAGGCGTCGGTCATCGCGAAGATCGAGAAGCCACAGGCGGTCTCGGACCTCGCGGAGATCGTGCAGGCCTTCGACGGAATCATGGTGGCCCGGGGGGACCTCGGCGTCGAGATCCCCCTCGAGCAGGTGCCGCTCGTGCAGAAGCGGGCGATACGCCTCGCCCGCCAGGCCGGCAAGCCCTCGATCGTCGCGACCCAGATGCTCGAGTCCATGGTGACGAACCCGCGTCCCACCCGCGCCGAGGTCTCCGACGTCGCGACGGCCGTCTTCGACGGAGCCGACGCGATGATGCTCTCCGCGGAGACGAGCGTCGGATCGCACCCGCGGGGATCGGTCCTCGTCATGAGCCGGATCATCGAGGCGGCAGAGGCCGAGGCTGCCGGCCACGCGCCACCGATCGCACCCGCACTCGACACCGGTGGCGCTGCGCTCGTCCAAGCTGCCGTCGGCGCGGCCGGCAACGTCGCCGCGTGCGCCCTCGCAGCCTTCACGCAGACAGGCGCGACAGCTCGCCGGATCGCGTGCCACCGGCCGACCACGCCGATCGTCGCGTTCACCCCCCTTGAGAGCGTCCGCCGCCAGCTCGCCCTGAGCTGGGGGGTCGAGAGCTTTGTCGTGCCGACAGCCGAGACCACCGACCAGATGGTCGTCCAAGTCGAAGAAGCGCTCGTCGGCTCCGGTCGCGCCTTCGCGGGTGACCAGGTCGTCATCGTCGCGGGCACGCCGCCTGGCCGCCCCGGGTCGACGAACACCGTCCGCGTCGAGCGGATCCACGGCTAGGACCCCACCCCACCCTGCACGACGCGGCGGCACGGTGGCCGTTGCGTGACGACCTCTTGCCGACACTTTTCGACGTGCGGTTGGTCGGGCCAGCCGGCGTCCGGCTGCGCGTCGTTCGCGCCGACGAGCTGCCGTGACGCGAGGTCGACCTCGGCCGGTCGAGCGACGCCCTGCTCGAGCTTCGAGCCGTCTGCCTGGCGCGTCGTCATTGTGGCGCCTGTCAAGGCGATCCTTGGTCGCGCACTCGCCCGGCCGCATCGGATTCGACGCGACGTCACCTCGAGACCGCCCTCAGGCGACCCCCTCGAGACGACGAACGCCATCGCCTGCTCCGTCCGTTGGGACCACGTCCAGACGATCTGCATGGCCGCGGTGGCCGTCGCTCACGCCTATGCGGCATCCAGGCGAGCCAGCGCGGCGAGAATGTCGGTGACCTCGGTGCGGGCCGTGAAGTCGGGCTGGACGTCCACGAAGCGCACCGTGCGGTCCTGGTCGACGACGAGCACGGTCGGTCTCGGCAGCATGGTGGATCCCTCGGCGTTGGCCTGGGCGAGGTCGAGACCGAGCGTGCGCTGGGCGTCGAGGACCTCGTCGGTTTCCTGGAAGGCGATCCCGATCCTCTGGGCGATCCGACTGGCCGGGTCGCACAGCACGGTGAAGTCGAGCTCGGCCTTCTCGACAGTAGACAGCGATGCGTCAGGTGCCTGGGGGCTGATCGCCACCAGCCGGGCGTCGAAGGCGGCCAGCTGCGGGAGCAGCTCCTGCTGATAGGTCCGCAAGGCCAGGTTGCAGTACGGGCACCAGCCGCCTCGGTAGAAGACGACCACCGCAGGCCCGGCCTCAAGGAGCTGCTCCAGCATCACCGGAGCGCCGGTGGCGTCGCTCAACGTGAAGGGTTCCAATGTGTCGCCGACCGCGACCGCCTCGGCGGGGACGCCCTGGTCGAGCAGGTCCTGGATGCTCCGGTCGAACACCTCCGCCACGTCGGCTGGCAGGTGTCCGGCCGAGGCCGCTTTCAGTCGATCGGACTGCTCTCGAATGGTGACAGACATCGGATCTCCCGGATTTGCCGTCGATAGCGGGTGGACTGTGTAGTCCAACCGCTATTCCAACAGGTCGGAGTTGGACTGTCAAGTCCATTGGAGGGATACTGACCGTATGGCCGCACAACCGGTCACCGAGCAGGGACGCCAGACGCGCCGGCGCATCGTGGCCGCTGCCGCTGACGTGGTGGCCGAGAAAGGGGCACTGGGGGCCAGCCTGGACGACGTCGGCGCGCGAGCCGCGGCGTCGCGCAGCCAGCTGTACCACTACTTCGATGACAAGACCGACCTGCTGCGGGCCGTGGCCGAAGCCACCAACTGCACCGTCCTCGACGGCCAACAAGCGCTCTTCGCCGACCTCGGCACCTGGGCCGGGTTCCGCCGCTGGGCCGATGCCCTCGTCGAGCTGCAAGTACAGCGCGGCGGTCACGGCGGCTGTCCGATCGCCAACCTCGTCGCTCAGCTCGGCGAGCATGACGAGCCGACTCGTGCCGTTCTCGCCTCCGGTTTCGACCGCTGGGAAGCACACATCCGCGCGGGTCTCGGCGCGATGGTCAGCTCGGGCGAGCTTCAGCCCGACGCCGACGTCGACTGGCTCGCCACGTCGACCCTGGCCAGCCTCCAAGGCGGCCTCATGCTCACCCAGGCCCGTCGGGACCCCCAGGCCTTGCGCCGGGCCCTCGACGGCGCCGTCAGCCTCGTCGGCGCCTACCGCTCGGCCAGCCGCGACGTCGAGACCTCACCGGACGTCGAGACCTCACCGGCGTCCTGAGCTTGCCCGCAGTTGGCCCTCGCACGGACCGACAAGCGGCTTCGTCGAACGCCCGGCTGGGGTCTTGACCGACGTGCAGACGGCGGCGAGGTCGGCGAATCGAACCGCAGGGTGGCGACATCGCGCCGAGGAGCGACGACTGGACTCGTCGTGGCCATTGCACCCGGTAATCCACTGCGGGTCGGGATGCCACCCACAAGAGCTCGATCTCGGCACGGCTCGGGCTGTGCTGGATGCGGTGAACCTGATCGACGATCTGGACGTGCTCGAGCTCTTCCGGTTGGCGTTGGGGCTGGTTCCGCCGTGGCAGGTGACGTCGGTGGAGCTCGATCAGGAGGGCGGGATGCTCCAGATCGGTCTCGACTTCCCGCGAGGGTCGCGATCCGTGTGCCCATGCAAGGGCTGTGCCGAGTCTGCCTGCGCCGTCCGCGACACCGAAGAGTAGCGTCGGCACCGTCTGGACTTCTTCGAGCATCAGGCATTCCTCGCCGCCCGGGTGCCTCGGGTGGCCTGTCCCTCCCACGCAGTTCACCGGGTCGCTGTGCCCTGGGCCCGTCCCGGCAGCGGGTTCACCTTGCTGATGGAGGTGGCGATGCTCGCCTTCGCCAAGCAGATGCCGATCGCCCCGCTTGCCAAGATGGCCCGGGTGCACGACACCCGCATCTGGCGAGCACTCGAGCATCGCGTGACGGCGACCCGGGCCTCCATGGACTTCGCGGGTGTCACCAAGGTGGGCAAGGGCGAGACCTCGGCCCGCCGAGGCCAGGACGACGTCTCGCTCTTCATGGACCTGGAGGCTCGCAGGGTGATGATCGCCGCCCCGCGTCGCGATGCAGACGTGGTGAAGGCCTTCGCCGACGACCTCGCCGCTCATGGTGGGGAGCCGAAGACCCAGGTACAAGAGGTGTGCTGCGACATGAGCCAAGCGTTCGTCAGTGGCATCGGCTCGTAGCTGGCAGAGCAACCAGACGAGGCGGCACCAAAGACGGAGGGCACCGTCACCGAGGGAGGCGCACCGATCGCCACCGAAGCCGATGTCGCGGTCAGCCAGTGCCACGACGGCTCGGGCGAGCCGGGCGCAGAGCCGGGCGCCCTCCACTCGCCCGAGATCATCTTCGACCGCTATCACGTCGTCGCCAAGATCAACGAGGCGGTCGACGAGGTACGGCGCGCCGAGGCAAAGACCCGACCTGAGCTGAAGCGCTCGCGCTCCGTCTGGCTGGAACACGAGACGAACCTCACTGCGAAGCAACGTGAGAGGCTCGCCTGGCTGACCCACCCCTCGATGCAGCTCAAGACCGCCCGCGCTGCACGCTGGCGTGACGACTTCAACGAGCTCTACAACAAGGCGAACGCCGAGGAAGCCGAGGACCACCTGCGCCGTTCGTGGTATCGGGCGAAGCGCTCACAGCTCGACTCGATCAAGGCGCTCGTTGCCACCGTCGAGGAGCACTGGGACGGGATCCTCGCTCGGCAGACGTGCCGGTCGGCCTCCTCGAGGGAACGCACTCCCTTGGAGAGGGGGCCAAGCGTCGGGCTCGCTGCGACCGCTCGAAGGAGAAGATGATCACCATCATCTGCTTGATCGTTGGCAAGCTCCCGCTACCCGAAATCCACACGATTTGGCGAGGAACCGATCGAAGCAGCGAGACAGCCCAGTCCGCAGCGAACGTTCGCGCGGAGGACTGGTCGGCGCCCCCGGCAGGACTTGAACCTGCGACCGTCTGCTTAGAAGGCAGCTGCTCTATCCGGCTGAGCTACGGGGGCATTGCAGTACTGTTGCACAACGCAAACGACGAGTCGTCGTGATAGGCCACGCGGGTCGCCCGTGAGCCGCATCCGATACCGACAACCGCTCGACCGCTCGACCGTGGCACTCAGCCCAGCGGACAGTGGAGGGAGGCAAGCTCGTGGCACCAAGGATCGAGATCGGCATCGACTGCATGGACCCGGTGACGCTCGCACCGTTCTGGGCAGCCGCGCTTGGTTACGAAGTCGGCGACCTGGACTCCGACGGCACGTACCTCGACCTCGTGCCGCCGCGGGCCGGGATGACGATTGTCTACCTGCAGCGCGTTCCCGAGGCGAAGGTGACGAAGAACCGGGCGCACCTGGACCTCTACTACACGGACCCGAAGGGTGCCGTCGAGCGTCTCGTGCGTCTCGGCGCCACCAAAGTCGGCGAACCGCTCACCGGGTCCGAGGGCGGGTGGTGGCAGGTGATGCTCGACCCCGAGGGCAACGAGCTCTGCGTCTGCCGCGACGACGACTCCGCTGCCGTCTAGCTTGGCGGCTCACCAGAGTCTGCCCGTCGAGACGCCTGCCCGTCCGGATCGGGTCGCGCGTTGTGCCATGCTGGGGGTACTCCGCGCGGTCGGCGACCACGCGGTCGCGGTGGCCGTAGCTCAGTTGGTTAGAGCGCCAGGTTGTGGCCCTGGAGGTCGGGGGTTCAAGTCCCCTCGGTCACCCCGAATCGTGCGCGACCGATCTTCGTGGCGCGACGTGAGCGGCTACGCTCTCCGGCACGCGCCTCTAGCTCAACTGGCAGAGCATCGGACTCTTAATCCGCAGGTTCTGGGTTCAAGTCCCAGGGGGCGCACCAAAATCCCAGTTCAAGGTCTCGCAGGAGTGCTGCAAGGGGCAGCTTGACCGCCTATCTGACCGCCAATGCGATCGGTGGGCGGCGAGATAGGGGTCAGCGGAGCGCAGCGGTCCGTTCCGCTGTCCCGATGGCGAACCTCAGTCCCCACGGCACGCATAGCCTCTGTCCGTGGCATCGAACGCGACGACGACCAGCTCCGGCGCCGACCGCAGTCGCACGTTCGCATCGGGGATCATCGGATCACCTACACCGTTGCCGATGACGTCCTCCTCGTCGTCGTGGTTGCGCTCGACCGTCCCCGGGAGATCGACGACCGGTGTCGTCATGGTCATGTCCGATGTGGTCCGGCCTCGCCCTGGTGGGATAGGTCACGGCGCCAGGCGTTTCGCGTCAGCCCGTCGGACAGGGTCGATGGACATCGGCTGGAGCACTCCGTTCACCTCCGATCGGGACACGAGCGAGTAGCTGACAGCGAGCAACCGGTCTCTCGACCGGCCCCTCAGGATGCGACAAGCAGGTGACGGTCACCATCGACGGAGTCGGCAGGGGCGCGTGTGGCCGCAGAGCTGCGGCGCACCCCGACGATCGCGGTCGACGCCACCACCAGATGGATGGCTACGAGACCGACGACCGCCGCTGTCGTCGTCGCGAACCCAACGGGCAGAGCGAGGGAGGCACCGAAGACGACAACAGCCAGCAACGTCCAGGAGCGCAGGGCTCGGGCATCCCGGCGCTGGAGAACGCCGAGCGTGACCCAGCCGAGGAGGGTGGCACCGGCGCTGACCCCGACGATCGGTCCGAGACCGACCACGCTTGGCGCCGCGTGGGGAAGGCGGACAACGAGGTGCACGCCGATCCCCTTGGTGACAACAGCCCAGGAGACGGCGGCGGCGGCGGCAGTTGCGGCGACCGTGAGGTGACGGTTGCGTCGGATGGTGTCCATGGGGTGCTCCTCGAATCTCGGTTGGCAGGGCGGTCCTGCCAGAACGATCGTCCGGCAAATACCTCTCGTCGCACATCCCCCTCACGCAGGCTTCCCGACTGCAGCCGACGACGCAGCCGAGCTACCACGCCGGGAGTACCGGCACGACCTCCCGACGAAGGACGCCGGAGACGACGGGTCGCCGTAGCATTGGCGTGTGCCTCGCGCTCTCCCCCGCCTGGCGGACCGTCGGTGGGTCGAGCCGATCGGAGTGGCGCTCGTCGGCGCGCTTGCCCTGGCCGGGTCGATCGCAGAGGCCTACCCCGGGCACCACTACGCCGGCCTCCACCTCGAGCACCACCCCTCTCCGTGGGCATTTGCCCTCGTCGCGGTGCCGGCGCTGGCCCTGTGGTGGCGACGCACCCACCCGCTCTTGGTCTTCGCCGCCGCTGTCGTCTCGGTGACCGGATGGGCCGCGACCGGCCAGGTCTACGGCGCAGCGCTCGTCGTGGTGCTCGTCGCCCTCTATGCGCTCGCCGTCTCCGACGTCGGCAGGGTCTCCCTGACTGCCCTTGCCGTCGGTGGGACGCTGCTCATGTGGCTCGTCGGAGGCCTCCTCGGACCGTGGGGCTGGTGGGGAGGCCCGCAGCTCGACATGTGGGCCGAGATGCTGGCTGCCGGAGCGTTCGGCGCCGCCGTCGCCGCCCGCAGGCAGTGGAGACAGAGCGAGCTGCGCAACCGACTCCAGGGAGAGCGGGCGCACGAAGAGGAGACACGCAGGCAGGTCGACTCGGAGCGGATGCGCATCGCCCGGGAGCTGCACGATGTCGTCGCCCACTCGATGGCCGTGATCAACGTCCAGGCGAGTGCCGCCGCAGTCCTCGTGGACAACGAACCGGTCCGAGCGCAGGAAGCCATCCAGGCCATCCGTCGAGCAAGCAAGGACGGCCTGCGGGAGCTGCGCTCCATATTGCAGGTGCTCCGGCAGGTCGACGGCGACGAACCGGCGGTCCCCCTGCCCGACGCAGATGCCTTGCGAGCGCTGGTCGAGGCCGCCTGCGCCGCCGGCTCGCCGACTCGTCTATCGATCTCCGCCGACTTGACCGACGTGCCGCCGACAACTGCGCTCGCCGCCTACCGGATCGTACAAGAGTCCCTCACCAACCTGGTGCGCCACTCGCCCGGCTCTGCTGCAGAGGTTCATCTCGCACGCCAGGGCGGCTCGCTGCTCGTGGTGGTCCGTGACGATGGCACCGGCGAGATCGGTGAGCGCTTTTCCGACGGTACCGGCTCGGGCCTCACCGGGATGCGCGAGCGCGCCAGCGCGCTCGGTGGCACCCTCGCAGCGCAAAGGCGCCACGGCGGGGGCTTCGAGGTGCGCGCCGAGTTCCCGGCGATCGGCGACATCGGCGAGGGCGCGCGGCCGCTCGGGGCCGCGCAGAGCGACGCCGCAGCCGGTGCGCCACGGTGACCATCCGGGTGATCCTCGCCGACGACCAGGCCCTCATGCGCGCCGGCTTCCGGGTCCTGGTCAGCTCCGCCCCCGACATCGAGGTGGTCGGCGAGGCGGCCGACGGCCAGGCCGCCATCGACCTCGCGCTCACCGTCGGTGCGGACGTGCTGCTCATGGACATCCGAATGCCCGGGCTGGACGGGATAGAGGCCACCCGCCGCATCGCCGCCCACCCTGCTCTCGGCGACCTGCGGGTCGTCATCGTCACGACCTACGACACCGACGAGTACGTGTTCGAGGCTCTGCGGGCCGGAGCAAGCGGCTTCCTCGTCAAGGACACCGAGCCCGAGGACCTGGTCGACGCCGTCCGGGTGGTCGCCCGCGGTGACGCCCTCCTCTCGCCCGGCGTCACCCGCCGGCTCATCGCCAACATCGCCGGACGCGGGTCCAGCCGTCCGGTCGACGCCGCGCGGCTGTCTGTGCTCACAGAGCGCGAGCGGGAGGTGATGTCGCTGGTCGCGACCGGCATGACGAACGACGAGATCGCCGCCGCGCTCTACTTGAGCCCGCTGACCGCCAAGACCCACGTCAGTCGGGCGATGGGCAAGCTCGGCGCGAGAGACCGGGCGCAACTCGTGGTCATCGCCTACGAGACCGGCCTCGTGACGCCCGGCTCGGGCACGAGGTAGAAAGCCGGCTACGGGTCGCTCTCCACCCGAGGGCGCGAGGTGCCCTTCGCGTCCCCCCAGTTTGAGATCACGCGGATGTCCGCAACGAAGCGGACCGCCGTGCCCGGCGCCCACCGCCGTGCGGCTTCGTCGAGGCACGTCGACACGAGCCGAGCGGTGCGCTCGCCGTGCTCTGTCGGGACGTGGACGAGAAGCTCGTCGTGGAGGCAGAGCACGACTTGCGCCCCGAGGTGCGCACTTCGCTCTCGGACGGTCACCGCCCACATCTTGAACAGCTCTGCCGCGGCACCCTGGACGACTGCGTTGCGCCCGTATCGACCGCGCGCCGCCACCTTCTTCCGGTCCTCGCGCGCCTCCATCGCCTCGCCGCCGGACGCCGCCAGGCGGATGCGCCGGCCGCCGTAGGTCCGCAGGTCCCGACCCTGCTCGGCGAAGCGGGCAGCACGGTCGAGGTAGGCCATAGCGACCGGATAGGCGCCGGTCAGGCGCCGTAGGGCGATCGCGCCGTTCCCGCTCGTCTGGCCGTACATCGCCCCGAGGACGGCGACCTTGGCCGACTGCCTGTCAATCCCAAGCCGCTCCGCGACCGGCGCGTAGAGGTCGCCACCGAGCGTCGCCCGGGCGAGCGCATCGTCGCCCGAGACGGCGGCGAGCACCCGCGGTTCGATCTGGCCGAGGTCGGCTCGGACAAAGACGTGCCCCGGCTCGGCGACGACAGCTGGCCGGAGCTCGGCCGGCATGTTGTGCAGCCCTCCGGACGCGGTCATACGACCGGAAGCTCCATCGCAACTGCTCCAGGTGCCCCGCAGGCGACCGTCGGGACCGACGTGCTCGTCCAGCCAGTCGTAGCCGAACGTCGTGGCGATGCGCTCCGCCTTGCGCCACTCGAGCAGTGCCCCGACCACGGGATGCCGCTGATCGAGCCCTCGCAGCCGGGCGGTACGCGTGTCGGTGACCTCGAGGCCGAGCGCACGCAGCAGCTCCTTGACCTGAGCCGGGCTGCGCAGGTCGACAGCGCGTCCCGGCGGCGCGTAGCGCAGCACAGCCTCGTCGCGTCGCGCCCGGGCAGCGGCCATTGCGGTGTCGGACGATCGTGGCCCGATGAAGCCGGCCACCACCTGCTCGGCAATCGCCCGGTCCATCGGCAGGCCGTCGACCGTCATCTCCGCGCAGAGCAGCTCGGCCGTCGACTCCGACCGGGCGATCACGGTCGCGGCTGGCCTCGACGCGATCGCCTCGAGCGCGCATTGCTGGAGGCGAGCAACCTCGACCGCCAACATCGACCACCGGCACAGCCGCACGACGCTCGCCGCCCAACCGCCTGAGACCCAGTCCGGCCGGAGGTAGCCGTCAGGGGTCACGGGATCGTCCAGGCTCCCTTCGTCGACGTCGAGCGAGCTGAAAAGGTCACGGGGCCCTCCCTGCGGAAGCTTGTCGAGCCCGAGCCCCTGCACGTGCGCCCATATCCGGCCAGGATCGGCATCGACACCACCCGCGAGCAGGCAGTGCACGGTTGCGAGGTTCCACCCCCGCGTCACGCGCACGCCCGCGCGGACCAAGGTGAGGGCCGTCGCGCCGCTCCACGTCACCCAGCGGGGGTGGATCGCCTCCTCGATCGCCGCGACGAGCCGGCAAGGGTCCTCCCCTGCCCTCGAGAAGGATCCCCGAGCCGTCGCGACCGCGACGCCGACGCCCGGTACGAGCGCGAGGCCGACGAGGCCGCCGGCCACGGCCCGGGAGCGCTCGAGCGCCTCGGCCAGCTCGGGGTGGTCGGCCGGCACTACCGACGCTCGGTCGCCGCCTGCCCGTCGTCGGAGGACTCGAGCTCGGCGAGCAAGTCCCTCGTCTCGACGAGCGACGAGGTCAAGACCTTGCGAGCCGCATCCAGCAAGTCGAAGAGCATCGGATTGCTCACCGAGTAGAGAACGCTGGTCCCTTCCTTGCGGGCCTGGACGAGGTTGGCGCGTCGCATGATCCCGAGCTGCTGGGAGAGGTGCGACGACTCGATCCCGACGGCCAGCACGAGCTCGCCGACCGACCGCTCGCCTTCGCGCAAGACCTCGAGGATGCGTATGCGCGCCGGGTGCCCGAGGGTCTTGAAGAGCTCGGCCTTGACCTGGTGGATCGGAGTCGTCACCACGATGCGTCACCTCCTCGCACGCCCGAGCCCCGACCCGGCGATTGCGCCGATCTGATGGCGGGCTGCGATGCTAACGGAACCACCGGCGAGCGAGGTGCCCGTCCTTTTGCGGCTCGCTTCCGCGTGACCGCGCTCACAGGTCGTTGCCCGCGTAGGAGAGGTTGAAGCTCTTGTTCGCCAGCGGGAAGTCGGGCACGATCGTATCGACGAGCGCGACTGCCAGAGCAGGCCAGGTGAGGAACGACGGGTCGACGATCTTCACCCGCGTCAGTCTCGCCGCTTCGTCGATCTCCACCCGGTGCACGATGCTGCCCCGCCAGCCCTCGACGATGCCCGATCCGCTACCGGCGCCCCGCTGGCCGGGCATCGCGCCGATCGCGCGCAGCGGGCCACCGCGCGCGACCAGGCCCGTGAGCAACGACAGCGACGTGACCACTTCGTCGCACCGGAGCTGAAAGCGCGCGAGCACGTCGCCGGTATGGCGGCGCGCCGGAACGAAGCCGGCGGGCAGCTCGATGAACGGGTGCGCGACGCGTGCGTCGAGCTCGAGCCCGGACGCCCGGGCGACGACGCCGAGGACGCCGATCTCCTCGGCCTCGCGCGAGCCGAGCACCGCGGTGCCGGCGAAGCGATCCATCACGATCGAGCTCCTCGTCGCGAGATCCACGATCTCCGCAACCCGCTCGCCAATCTCGTCGAGCTCGGCCGCCTTCGGCAGTCGCCGGAGCTGCGCGCCACCGACGACGACGCCTCCGCGGAGCAGTCGGTGGCCGGTCAGTTCGGCGTTCAGCCGCAGCAGTCGCTCGCGCACGATGAGCGCACGCGCGTTGGCCAGCCCGAAGCCCACGTCGTTGCAGAGTGCGCCGAGGTCGGTCACGTGGTTGTAGAGCCGTTCCATCTCGACGAGCATCGCCCGGAGCTCGCCGGCTCTTTCCGGAGCGTCGACCCCACACGCCTCCTCGACAGCGAGGCAGTAGGTGAGGCCGTGCCCGACTGCGCTGTCCCCGGAGACTCGCTCGGCAAGCTCTATCCCGCCGCGCACGTCGCGGCCTTCGAAGAGGCGTTCCATGCCCTTGTGGGTGAACCACAGGCGCGCCGTCATCCGCACGATCGTCTCACCGACGACGGAGAACCGGAAGTGCCCGGGCTCGATCACCCCCGCATGGACCGGACCGACAGGGATCTCGTAGACACCGCGCCCTTCCACTTCGACGAAGGGGTACGGTCTTGCGTCGTCGACCATCGCGGGCGGACGGCCCGCATCGTGCCGCATCGGGTGCCAGTCCGACGGCCAGTGCTGGTGAAGCACGAGACGCCGGGCCATGGGGTGGTCGAGCGGCTCGATCCCGAACAGGTCGCGCATCTCGCGCTCGAAGCGGCTCGCAGGAAACGAGAGCGCCGCGAGAGACGGGATCGCAGGCTCGTCGCCCTCGAGCTCCACGTGGAGCTCGACACGACGATCCGGTGGCCCACTCGTGAACAGGTAGACGACACGGAGAGGACCTGGGCCGTCGTGGGCGCCGGCAAGAGCGAGCCGGTACCCACGGCGCAACAGCGAGGCCGCCGCCACGGCGAGCTCGTCGGGCATGAGCGCCACCTGTTCGAGGCTGCCGCCCCCAGAGGTGCCAGTAAGCCCGCGGCGGGACCGGATCACAGCGCCACCGTCTTGGCTGCAGCCTCGAGCAGTGGAGTGAGCGGCCACGCGAGCACGCCGAGCAGCGCGCAGGCGCCGAGGGCCGTCGCGAGAGGCACGACGACGATCCGCGGCGTCCTCGCCGCGCTCTCGCTCGTAGCGAGCGAGCCGAGGAGCATCTGGCGCGCGTGGGACGTCATCGCTGCGAAGACGACCACCATGCAGGCGAGAGCGATGCCCGCCGCCCAGCCGAGACCCACGTCCACCTCCGCCCGGAACATCCCGAGCTCGCTCACGAAAAGGCTGAACGGCGGAAGGCCGAGCAGTGAGACGAGGCCGAGGCCGAAGATCCCGCCGAGACCTGGCCGGCGCGCGAGAAGCGCTCGCACCTGAGCGATCTCCGACGTCCCCTCGCTCGAGAGGATCTCCCCTGATCCTAAGAACAGCACCGCCTTGGTGAGACCGTGCCCGAGAACATGGAGAAGGACTGCGGCAATTGCGAACGGCGTCCCGGCGGCCGCCCCGAGGGCGACGAGGCCCATGTGCTCGATGCTCGAGTACGCGAGCATCCGCTTGTAGTCACGCTGCGCAACGAGCAGCGACGCCGCGACGCCGAGCGAGAGGAGCCCGACGGTGACGAGCAGCGCTCGCGGGAAGAAAGGACCGAGCGCGCCGTCGGCGACGACCTTGAACCGCAGCACCGCGTAGAAGGCCACGGCCAGCAAGACGCCCGACATGAGCGCCGACACCGGGGCCGGAGCTTGGCTGTGCGCGTCCGGCAGCCAGCTGTGCATCGGCACGAGACCGACCTTGGTCCCGTAGCCGAGCACGAGAAGTGCGAAGGCGAGTCGCATCACCCCGTGGTCGAGACGGTGGGACTCGGCCACGAGGACCGTCCAGTCGAGGCTCGCCGAGCCGTGCACGCCGTGGCCCACATGGAGCGCGGCGAGGTAGACGAGCACCGTCCCGAGGAAGGCGGTCGCAATGCCGACAGAGCAGATCACGATGTACTTCCACGAGGCTTCCACAGCTCGGCGGGTTCCCCGGTGCCCGACGAGGAACGTGGTCGCAATCGTGGTGGCCTCGATCGCCACCCACACAAGGGCAAGGTTGGCGGCCGACACCGCGAGCAGCATCGCCGCGAGGAACACCTGGACGAGTGCTGCGTACACGGAGCCATGGCGCCGGCTGCAGTGCCCGGCTCCGGTCTCCGCGTCGATGTAGCGGACGCTCTGGATGCACGCGAGCATGCCCACCAGGGCGACGACGACGATCATCACCGCACTGAGCGCGTCGACGCGCAGCGCGCCGTCGAGCGCAGAGATCGCCGGTCCGTGCGCCACCTTCGCGGCGATGGTGACCCCGCCTGCGAAGACGGCGACGGTCGCTGCGACGCCGAGCCATCCGACCCACCGGCGCCACACGCACAGCGCCGAGCAGGCACTCGCGGCGAGCGGAGCTCCGATGACGATGAGCAGGACCAGGTCGGCCATCAGTCGTGCAGCTCCCGGAGCTCGTCGAGGTCGACCACGCCGAAGCGCGCATGCATCCGCGTGCCGAGGACACGGGCGACGACGACGACAAGAAGGACGTCGAGGGATGCGCCGAGCTCGACGACGAGGGGGAACCCACCAGTCGCGAGGAACGCGACGAGAGCGATGCCGTTGTCCACGAGCAGCAGGCCGACGATCTGCGACACCGCCTTGCGCCGGACGGCCATGGCGAAAAGCCCGATCAGCATCGTGGCCAGACCGAGCGGCGCGAGACGGCCGGCCACCGTCGGGACGAGGGCGACGACCGGCGTGGCGACAGTAAAGGCCAGCAGCGTGAGCGCCCCGGTCGCGACGAGCGAGGCGGGCACGTTGACCAGTGGCGACAGCTCACGGCTCGTCGGGTCTCGCGCGACGAGTCGCATGAGCATTGCCGGCAGGGCGACACCCTTCTCTGCGACCACGAGGACCGCCACGCCGACGAGGGCTCCGTCGTGGTCGTGCAGCCCGAGCACGAGTGCGACGGCGCCGAGTGCCGCGCCCTGGAGCGAGAGGACCCGCACGATCGCGCCGAGCGAGCGACGCCACAACGTGACCACGGAGCAGACGAGGACCGCCCCGGCGCCAAGCTCGAGCAGTGCGGCGAAGCTCGCGTCGCTCACCGGACCACCAGCGCGGTCACGACACCGAGAAGCCCCAGGACGAATGCTCCGGCGAGGAGCTCCGGCAGGCGGAACAGACGCAACTTCGCCGTAAAGACCTCGAACGTCGCGATCGCGATCGCTGCGGCTCCCACCTTGGCCGCGAGCGCAGCGCTCCCGAACGCGAGCTCGACTGCGCCCCGTCCGGACGCGATTCCCCAAGGTACGAAGAGGTTCACCAGCAACCCGAGCAAGAGTGCGAGACGGGTCGACTCGCCGACCGTGACGAGCGCGAGATCTGGTCCGGAGTACTCGAGGACCATGGCCTCGTGGATCATCGTGAGCTCGAGGTGGGTGCTCGGATTGTCGACCGGCAACCGTCCCGTCTCGGCGATGATGACGACGACGAAGGCACAGAGCGCGAGGATCCGCCCCGGACTGGCGATCACCTGCGGATCGGAGAGCCCCTCGCGCACGAGCGCGGGGAGGTTCGAGGTGTGCGCCGGGACCGAAAGGGCGAGGACGGCGACGAGCAGGGCCGGTTCGGTCAGCGCGCCGATCGTCATCGCCCGGCTCGCTCCCATGCCGGCAAACGGCGTGCCCGTGTCGAGGGCGGCGAGCGCGAGCGCCACCGACCCGAGGAGGAGGATGAACACGACGGCGAAGAAGTCCGTGCTCTTCGAAAGTGGAGGGTCGGACGTGACGAGAGGTCCCGTGCCGGCCACGAAGAGCGCCGTCGCGACCAGCACGACCGGTCCTGCCACGAACACCTGGCTTGCGCTCGACGGCCGGACGCGCTGTTTCGACATGAGCTTCACGACGTCGAGCAGCGGTTGACGCACCGGTGGCCCGACACGACCTTCGAGGCGGCTCCGGGTCTTGCGCATCACGCCGAGCAGCAAAAGACCCCCGGCGACGACCACGACGAGCTGGACGGCCACGACGAGCGTTGCACCGCCGAAGTGCGCGAGCTCGGTCATGCGAGGACCACGAGCACGACGAGAAGTGCCACCAGCGCGTAGCTGAGATAGCGGTGGACGCTGCCGTTCTGCAGCATCCGGGCGCGGCTGCCCCACCACCGGACGGCCTCGATGGCCGGCCGGTAGAGCACCCGCTCGACGACGTCGGCGACGGCACTGTGGTAGACGACTCTGTCGACGAAGTACCGGGACTCCGCTGTGTGGCTCACCGCCAGGTCGTGATCGGGTCGGAGCACGTCGTCGAAAACCCGCTCGAGCGGCTCGGCGAACGACGTTGCCGTGTACTGCATGCGGGCTGTCTGCAGCTCTCGCCCGCACGCCCAGGCGTCAGCGGCGCGGCTGGCAGGCCTGCGCTGCCGGACCACGGACCGTGCCGCAACGGTGCCGGCTCCAAGAAGTGCCAGACCCACCGCGATCCACAGCGGCGCGAGGACGCCCTCCATCCCGGCCACGGCGATGTCGACTCCCCCGCTGAGCACTTGCGGCCGTCCGCCACCGACGAGTGACGCTGCGGCGCGCTCGAGAGACGGGACGACGAGCATCGGGGCCATCCCGAGCACGACGCACGCGACGGCGAGCAGGCCGGCACCGATCTGCATGCTGCGTGAGACCTCGTGTGCAGTGGCGGCACCCGTCGAGCGTGGGCGGCCGAGGAGGCCGATCCCGATCGCCTTGACGAATGCCGTCGCGCTCAGGCCTCCTGTCAGCGCGAGCGCGGCGACGGCAACGGTGACGACCACGCCCACCACGGCACCGGACGCCTCGAGCGCATGCAGGAGGCTCTCGAACAGCAGCCACTCGCCGACGAACCCGTTGAGCGGGGGTACCGCCGCGACCGATAGCGCTCCGACGCCAAAGAGCAGCGCCGTCACGGGCATCCGTCGGGCGAGGCCTCCGAGACTGTCGAGGTCGCGCGTCCCGGTCGCCACCTGGATCGATCCCACGGAAAGAAAGAGGCAACCTTTGAACGCCGCGTGGTTGACGACGAGCAGGAGCGCCGCGACCAGAGCGAGGATGGCCACTGCCTGCTCGTGCGCCGTCGCGAGCAGCCCCGAAAGGCCCACCGCCACGAGGACGAGGCCCATGTTGTCCGTCGTCGAGTACGCGAGGAGACGCTTGAGATCGCTCGCCGCCGAGGCCTGCAGCGCGCCGTAGAGGGCCGAGACGGCACCAAAGGCGACGACAGCCGTCCACCACCAGCTCGGAGCACCGCCGACCAGCCGATCCGCGACGAGGACAAGCCCGTAGATCCCGAGGTTGACCATCGCCCCGGACATGAGCGCCGAGGCCGGGCTCGGCGCTTCGGGGTGCGCCTTCGGCAACCAGACGTGCACGGGGACCATCCCGGCCTTCGAGCCGAAGCCGAGCAGAGCGAGGACGAGGACGACGTCCCGTGTCCCCCCCGGCAGGCGGCCGGCGTCGCCGGGACGAGCTGCGACGGCGGCGATCGCGTCGAACGAGACCGTTCCGACGTGCGCGCAGACAAGCACCATCGCGAGGACGATGGCCCCGGCTCCTGCGCTCGTCATCACCGCGTACCATTGCGCGGCGCTCCGCGTCTGCTCTCGCCGCTGCTGCTCGGCCAGGACGAGCACGAGCGACGAGGCAGCCATCAGCTCCCACGCGACGAGGAAGGTCACGGCGTCTCCGGCCTCGACGACAACCAGCATGCTCGTGACGAAGGCCGGGATGACCGCAGACACCGTGCGGGACGACAGGTCGTGGCGCGCGTAGCCAGGCCAGTAGACGCACGCCGCGATCGCCACCACGGCTGTCGTCGCGACGAACACCGACGACGGTGGTGCGAGATCGAGGCTCGCTCCGGTCAGAGGCAGGATCCCGGCCGAGTGGACCGCCACGCCGTGACCCGTGCCGAGGACGACAGCCGCGGCGGCCGCCGCGACGGCGCACGCCGCGATCGTGAGCCCCGCTGCGAGGCGCAGCCGCATGCCCTCGGGGCAGAGACCTCCTGCCGCTGCAGCCACGACACCGAGCGCGAGCTCGACGACGAGCACCGAACCGTTCACCGTCCGGTCAGGCTCCTCAGCGCGTCCACGATCACGTCGGGACTCGGAGGACAGCCCGGCACGTGAACCGCGACCGGGAGCACGTCAGAGACGGCACCTTCGACGCCGTAGGCGCCCCGGAACACCCCGCAATCTCGCGCGCAGTCACCGAGCGCGACCACGAGCCTCGGCTCGGGCATCGCGTCGTACGTCGTCACGAGCGGTCGGGCCATGTTCTTCGTGACTGGACCGGTGACGAGCAAGACGTCGGCGTGGCGCGGCGACGCGACCAGGCGAGCGCCGAAGCGCTCCGCGTCGTAGACCGGACCGAAGGCCGAGACGACCTCCATCTCGCAACCGTTGCACGAGCCGGCGTCGACGTGGCGGACCTGGACGGACCCGCGCTGCGCGGCGCCCGGTCGTGCCTGCACGAGAGCGACGTCGGGTCTCGGGGCTGCAGCCTCGGTCACGCGACCGGGCCGCAGGACCGCTCGGACCCCGGAGCGGAATGACATCAGCTGCCCCGTTGCCGCAGCACAGCGACCTCGTCGGTCGACGGGATGCCCATCGACACCCAACAACTTGACAGATAAATCATGTATCGACTTTGACAGATCAGAACAGACGTTGCAAGCTGGTCCGGCTCCTCGGCCGCGACGCGTCGCGCCGGGCACGCGGACGAGCCGGCGCGCAAGCCAGCTGCGCGCAGGCGACGAAGAGAGGCGAGGACATGACCGATCCGATCGAGATCGCCGTCTGCGACGGGGACGAGACAGGACAGGAGCTGCTCGAGCAAGCGCTGCGGGTCCTCGACGAGGCGGTCCTCGACCTCCCGATCACACTCCAGCGCTTCGACCTGACACTTGCCAACCGACGCCGGACGAGCAACCGCGTCGTCCACGACGCGGCAGCAGCGATGCGCGCGTGCGGCCTCGGTCTCAAGGCTGCAACGGTCACGCCACCGACGATCGGCGACGTCGGCTCGCCGAACCGCATCCTGCGGGAGGGCGTCGGCGGGTCGGTGATCGTCCGGACGGGTCGCCGCATCCCCGGCGTCGCCCCGCTCGCACCGGTCGTGCACCCTATCGTCGTCGTCCGCATGGCGGTCGGTGACGCGTACGGGGCGGAGGAATCGCGCTCTGGACGACCGGGGAGCCTCGACGAGCTGGCGCAGCGCACGGAGCACATCAGCCGGCGGACATGTCGTGACGTCGCAGAATGGGCATTCCGCAAGGCCGAGGCGAGCGGCGCGATCGTCTACGGCGGTCCGAAGTGGACGGTGTCGACCGTCTACGAGGGCCTGTTGAAAGAGGAGATGGACGCCGCTGCGGCACGCCATCCGGGCGTCTCCTACCGACCGGTGCTCGTCGACGCAGCCTACGCAGGGCTGCTCACCGAAGCTGCGGAGCACGGGCTGGTGATCCCTGCCCTCAACCGCGATGGCGACTGCCTCTCCGACCTCGTGCTCGGGCTCTTCGGCTCGATCGCCGGCGCAGAGTCGGTCCTGCTCGCCCTCGACGACGAGCTGCAGCCCGTCGTCGCGATGGCAGAAGCTCCCCACGGGACAGCGCCCTCGCTCCAGGGTAAGGACGTCGCGAACCCGATGGCAATGCTCCTCGCCTGCGCCGCGGTGCTCGAGCACGCGTCCGCTCGGGGCAGCACTGCCGCAGGCGAGGCCGCTCGCGCCATCCGTGAGGCCACACTCGGCGCTGCCGCCGCAGGCGTGCGGACCGTCGACCTCGCAGGAACGGCGACGACGACCGAAGTCGTCGACGAGGTCGTGCGTCGCCTACGAACGACGGGGCCAGATCAGGGCGAGCGAGCACGGCCTCGCCGCATGCGGTAGCGCCGCAGCAGGGACAGCCGCATGGGCGACGAGGTGCGTCGCGACGTGGGCGGGACCTCCGACGGCGAGCATCGGCGCGGCCACCCCGAGGGGAAGGGCTGCGGCCGCCCACCCTGCCGCCCAGCCCCAACGCGTCCGGGGGAACCACGCGCGCAGCGCGCGGCCGCGGCCGGACCTGCGCTCCGCGCACGCGAGCGCGAAGAGGACGCGGTCGGCCATGTCCGGCACGGCGTCAGCAGACGCGATCGCAGAGCGCCGCGTCATCTCGGCGATCGCAGCGACTTCGACCTCGAAGGCGCGGCAGCGCGCGCACCGGTCGAGGTGCTCGTCGACGACCGCCGCCAGGGTCGGAGCCTCCTCGCGGTCGACACGCGCCGAGATCGCCTCGCGCACGACCTCGCAGTGCGCGCGGCTAGGCACGGGGCGCCTCGGAGGGCCCGAGCGGAGCGACGAAGCGCTGACGACCGAAGGCGCGCTCGATCAGCGCGTTGAGATCGCCCTCCTGCTCGACCGCCCGCTTGATGACGACGATCAGAGCTGGCAGCGCCCAGAAGTCACCGCAGACCCACAGGATCGCAGCGCCGATCTGCTGGTCGGCGAATGGCGAGAGCGACACGCCGGGCAGGTGGTTGTACGGCGCATACCACGAGTGCGAGCTGAAGATGCTGAGCGCCATGGCGAGAAGGAACATCACGACGTTGGTCGAGATGATCGCCACCGTCTGACCGACACCGGACAGCTTCGGCTTGATCGGGTACGACGGGATGATCTGGAGCCAGAAGAAGACGCCCGTGACGAAGAAGCTCGCGTGCATCAGCCAGATGTGCACGTACTGGTTGCGCTCGGCGAGGTCGAACAGCACCGGCACGTGCCAGGCGACCATGACGACGTTGAGGGCGACGACGGCAACGACGCCGCGACCGAGGAAGCGACCGATCGCGCGCAGCGGACGCGCCCAGGACCCGAGCAGCACCAAACGCCCGACCCGGCGCCGCATCTTGACCGGAAGCCCGTGGACGAGAGGGATCCAGGGAGCCCCGGCGACCACGAGCATCGGCGCGAAGAACATGATCAAGATGTGCTCGATCATGTGGATGTAGAAGTAGTAGTCGGCCCAGTAGTCGATCGGCGACTCGACGGTGACGAGCAGCAGAGCCAGACCTGCGTAGAACGCGAGCGACCGGACACGCCTGCGCCGGGTCCGCTCGGGCCTCGAGCGGCGCGCCAGGTTCGCGAGGCCCTTCTCGTGCAGCACGACGAGCGCCGCGACGACAAGGAGGAACGGGTCGAACGACCAGTGCTCGATCACGATGCCCAACGCGCCCGACCGCCCTTCCTCATCCCGAGGAGCCGTAGGTGATCGGCACCTCGATGACCTGCGACCGCACCCAACGCTGCGATCGTAGGTCGAGAACGTCGTCGACGAGCCGGGAGCCGTCGACGACGAGGGCGTCGACACGGGCACGACCCGCGGGACCACTCGACGCCACGGCCGCGGTGCCGCCCGGTGGCGCGGGCAGCTGGTGCCAGGTGGCTCCCGCACGGGTCGACCCGGTCAGGTCGAGGTGCAGGCCGGCGCGGCTCGAGGTCAAGACGAAGACGGCGCCCGATCCCGTGGTGCCCGACGCGACGAGGCGCGTCCGCGCGCCGAGCTCGAGCGTCCCGGAGACCGACCATGCTCCCGTCGTCCCCTGCCATGCGCCCACGAGCGCGTCGTGCCGAGGCCGGTCGAGCTCGACGAGAGCCGTCGTCCGACCCGCCGAGGAGCTGAGCCGGACGACCTCGTCGAGAGACGAGCCGGCTCCCGGCATCCGGATCGGCTCGAGGGTCCAGCCCGTGCCCGCGCGGGTGAAGATCCCCACCTGGCCGGTGCGGTCACACCGCGCACCGACGAGAGGGGTCCCGCCAGGCGTGAACGCGACGGCGACAAGCCGCTGCACCCCGCACGACCGACCTGCCGGTGAGGTCGCGAGCGTGCGTGACCGGACAAGAGTGTGCCAGACCGTCGTGCTGCCGGTGCTCGAGACGACGGAGGTGTCACGGTCACCGAGCAAGGCGAGCATCGCGCCGTCCCCCGAGAGCGCGAGCGCGTCCGGCGTCGGCGCGAGCCGGGCGGGAACGAGGCCCGCCGTCCAGGCACGACCTGCGTCCGACGTCTCGGCGAGCGGCGAGTAGCCAAGGAGCTGGCTCGCCTCGAACCCCGCGAGAACGTGGCCGCTCGGGCCGGCGGAGCTGACGAGCCCGCCGTTGTCCGCGACACCAGGCGGCGTGACGAGAGCCCAACGCGACGACGACGGCCGGAGGACGAAGGTCTGCCAGAAGGTGTTGACCAGCTGACCAATCCGACCCATCGGCACGTCCACCCAGGTGCCACCGGAGGTCGAGAACGAGCTCGCGAGCGGCACGGCGAGCGATGCGGGGCGTTCGACGGCTGGCCGGACGGCGGCGACGGCATCGGCACTGCGGTCCGCAGGGCTGCCAGATGCGGCAAGCGCCGTGATGCCCAGCACACCGAGGGCACCCGCGGCGAACAGGTGGCGAGGTCGCCGGGTCGGCGTCGTCACGACCGGGGGACCAGAGGTCGGACGAGGCTCGCCAGCAGGCCCGCGAAGGACGACTTGGTCGACGACGTACCGGCACCGGGGTTCGCGTCGAGCGCGTACCGGGTCATGCCGGACGCGTCGATGACGTAGGCGAGGTCACTGTGCGCGACCATCGACCCCCCGGGCTCGACCGCGACCTGGACCCCGTAGTGGTTCCAGGTGCCCTCGAGGGACGCGAGCGAGCCGGTGAGGTAGAGCCAGTTCGCGAGGCGCGTCAGACCCTCTGTCCGGTCGAAGGCCCGCGTGAAGGCGACACCGCGGTAGAGCGGGTTCGCGACGACGGCGACGATGTCGACCTTGCGACTGTCTGCACCGAGCATCTGGTCCGCCTCACGCAGCTCCTGCGCGATCACCGGGCAGTCGCTCGTGCACACCGGGTCGAGGAAGGTCACGACGACGACCTTGCCGCGCAGGCTTGCGAGCGAGACCGGCTGGTCGTACTGGTCGAGAAGGCGGAAGCCAGGCGCGGGAAAGTCGGTTGCGTTCGGCGTCCCGTCCGTCGCCTCGGCGAGGATCGGTGCGGCCGTCGGCTCGATCGATGCCGCCGCCATCGGCGCGGCACCGAGCAGCGCGACCGTGACGGCACCGATCGCCGCGACGGCCCGGAAGGCATAGGTGGGCCGCTCCAGCAGCCGCTCCCGCAACGATGCGCCCCGCAGGGGCACGACGACGGGCGACGTCGCGCCGGCGGTCCGCGGCACGCGGACCCAGGCGAGGTAGGCGCCGCCGAGCACGAGCAGGAGCGGCACCATGCTGTTTGGATCCGTGCCGACACCGCCGAGCATGCCGAGGTCCTCGACGAGGACCCAGTCTGCGAGGCAGAGCACGACCGCGACGGCGAGCGACGCGCGCACGAGCGCTCGATGTCCCGCAACGAGCCCGACGCCGACGACCGCCAGAGCTGCGACGACGACGAGGTTGACGGCGAAGCCGTGTGCCGCGTCGAAGGACGCGAAGCTCCCGAGCATGCTGGCGAGCGCGTGCGGCTGCGGGGTCGACTCCATGCTCTTCACCATCGCGTACAGCGTCCCGGCTGGCCGTCCGGCCGCGGCGGCTCCTCGCCAGAAGCCACGGCCGGGCCAAGCCTGGAGGACGGCCATGCCGAGGAAGAACGCGCCGCAGGCGGCGAGAGCCTGGCGGCCGAGGCGGGCCGAGGAGAACGCGCGCTCGGGCGCGGCGACTGCGACGCCCGCCACGACGTAGAACAGCACCGCACCGGGGGCGCCGAACAAGACACTCAACCCGGGAGCAAAGATGCCTCCGAACGCCTCGCCGAAGACCCACACGAGCACGCCCCAGCCAGCCGCTGCAAGGCCCGCGGCGCGTGACCACCTGCCACGCGGAGCGACAAGGAGCCAGGCACCGATGCCGAGCTGGATCCAGACGGTCGACGCCGCGGCGGTGACCGGATGGTTGCTCCAGATCGTCACCCCGGCGTTCACGAGGTGCTGGACCCAGGCGGGCGAGCCGGCCGCCGCCGGTTGGACGACCTCGGTCGGCAGGCCGAGCGGCATCGCGATCTGCCCCTGCAAGACGCCGTCCAGGATCCACAGCAAGCCAAAGCCCACCCGGAGCAGGCGACGTGCCGGTGGCTCCGGCGCCTCTTCCCGTCCCGCTCCGGCCATCGGCAACGAGGCCGAGAGCCCACCTGCGACGCGAGCGGCCTCCGCCGACGACACCGCCCGGCGGAGCGCGAGTGCCCGCATCGCGTTCCAGGCCATCAGCACGAGCGCGACGACGAGGAGGACGACGAGGCCCTGGTGCAAGAGCGCGGAGCGGAACGCCGAGACGATCGTCGAGTTGTCCGCTTGGAGCGCGACGCCCATGCCTGGCATCTCGGTACGTCCTTCCTCGTGCTGCACCCGTCGCGTGGTAGTGCGCGCCCGGCTCCGGAAAGTTCCCGCGGAGGCTACAAAGGCCAGCGGTGCGCCGCCGAGTCGTCGCGGACCCGCTACGGTCGGCCGCGTGGACGAGCTGACGGGACTGCTGATCGCTGCGCGCGGCGGCAACCGGCGGGCCTTCGCAGCCTTCGTGCGCGCGAGCCAGCAGGAGGTCTGGCGGCTCTGCGCGCACCTGATCGGGACGGCCGACGCGGACGACGCGGTCCAGGAGACCTACATCGCCGCGTGGCGGGCGCTGCCCGCGTTTCGCAACGAGTCGACCGCCCGGACCTGGCTCTTCGCGATCGCACGCAGGTGCGCAGAGCGCGTCTCGCGCCGCCGGCGACGCTGGACCGAGCTCGCCGGGCAAGCCCCGGCCCCCGCTCCGGCCCCCGGAGCCGATGCACACGCGGTCCTCGACGACCTCCTCGAGGACCTGCTGTCCGGCCTCGATCCCGAGCGTCGTGCCGCTCTGGTCCTCACGCAGGTCCTCGGCCTCAGCTACGCCGAGGCCGCCGAGGTGTGCGACTGCCCGATCGGCACGATCCGCTCGCGCGTCGCCCGCGCGCGCGCGGAGCTCGTCGAGACCAGGCGAGAGCGCGAGCTCGGCGAGGAAGAGCCCGGCTGAGCCCTGTCCACCCGGCGAGCCCCGTCCAGCCAGCCCGACGGCTGCGGGCCGGACAGCCCCGGACGTGGTCCTGTTCCTGACCCCGGTCCTGCGTCGCCGCGGTCAGAACCTGAAGCGGGCGATGAGCTTCTGCAGCTCGCTCGTCATGTGCGCGAGGTCTCCCGCGGCGCCCGCCGTCCCCGTCGCTGCTGCCGAGCTGTGCTCGGCAACCTCGGCGACAGCGCCGATCGTGGCGGCGATCTGCGACGCGCCGGTCGCAGCACCGGAGACGTTGCGCGCGATCTCGTTCGTCGTGGCGGTCTGTTGCTCGACCGCCGAGGCGATCGCCGACTGGAGCTCGTTGATCCGGTCGATGATGTCCTTGATCTTGCCGATCGCGTCGACCGCACCGGCGGTGTCGGCCTGGATCGCGGCGATCTTCGCCGCGATGTCGTCGGTCGCGGTCGCGGTCTCGCGGGCCAGCTCCTTGACCTCTCCGGCCACGACCGCGAAGCCCTTGCCGGCCTCGCCGGCACGAGCAGCCTCGATCGTGGCGTTGAGCGCGAGGAGATTGGTCTGCTGGGCGATCGTCGTGATGACCTTGATGACCTCGCCGATCTCGGCCGAGGACTCGCCGAGCTTGGTCACGGTCGCGTTGGTCGTCTCGGCGACGTCGGCCGCCTCGATCGCGACACGAGCTGCGTCGGCCGAGTTCTTCGCGATCTCGCGGATCGACGCCGTCAGCTCGTCGGCGGCCGCGGAGACGCTCTCGACCTGGCTCGACAGCGTCTCGGACGTCTTCGACGCGACCTGGGCCTGCGCCGAGGTCTCCGCCGAGCCCGACGACATCTGGGCCGACGCGGCGAGCAGCTCCTCGGTCGCCTCTGCCAGTCCTCCGGTGTTGGCGCCGATCGCCGCCATCCTCTCACGCAAGTCCGCGAGCAGCGACGCGAGACCCGATCCCACCTGACCGATCGCGTCCGCGCCCGAGACGGGCACCTCGACGGTGAGGTCGCCGCTGACCGCTTGCGATACGACGAAGAGGAGGGCGTCGACCTTGTCACGCAGCTCCCGTTCGGATCGGCGGTCCCGCTCCAAGGTGTCGAGGCGGGCGACGGCCTCGGAGACGACCTGGCCCACGTGGCGCATCGCCGTGAGCCGCCACGGCGCGAGCGTGTCGGGCCCGGAGACGGCGAAGAAGTCCACGACGCCGACGACGTCGCCGGCGAGGACGATCGGCACGCACACTGCAGACGTCGCGCCAGCCTTGCGAGCCGCAGCGACACGCGGGCACGTCGCCAGGTCCGTCTCCGCGTCGACGTAGGCAAGGTCACGGGTTGCCCACGCGGTGCCACCGAGACCGCTTCCCTCGACGACCGTTGCCGCACGGCTCGCCTGCTCGAGCAGGCCGCCACCGAGGCTGCCGGACTCCGCGACGAGCTCAAGGGAACGGCTCGACGGATCGACCCGCCAGTAGGAGCCGTAGGCGTAGGAGAAACGCGCCCGCACGGTGTCGAGGGCGCGGGAGATGACGGCGTCGACAGACGTCGCGTCGACGAGCGCTCCGAGGACCTCGATCACTGCGGTGTTGTCCGCCGCGGACTCGGTCTGCGCGCGGGTCTGCATCGCTATCTCGTCGCGGGCATCGGCCTGCGAGGCAACGGCGCTGTTGAGCGAGCGGGCGAGGGCACCGAGCTCGTCGTGGCTGACAACTTCCGCGCGTGCGTCGAGGTCACCCGCCTCCACGGCGGCAAGTGTCGCGTTGATCATGGCGATGGGTCGGGTGATCGAACGGGTGATCGTGATCGCCGAGCCGAGCGCGAGGAGAACGGCGAGCGCACCGAGGACGACGAGGAGCTCCTGCTCGGTGCTGGCAGTAGACAGCGCCGACGCCGTACCCGCGGCCACCTGCCCGGCGAAGCGGTGCACGAGGCTCTCGAGCGGTGTCGTGACCGTCCCGAACGCGAGCGCAGCGACGCCGTTGCCAGCCGCCACGAGGCTGGACTTCGTGTCGATCGCGAAGTTCGTGTTGATCGAGCGGGACAAGCTCGCGTACGCGTCGAACGCCTTGTTCGCCGCAGCGAGGTCCGCTCGCTCGACCTCGTCGAGGCCGAGGTGCGCGACGGCGGCGCTCTGCGCCTCGTAGGCGCTGACCCCCTCGCGGAACGACTGCAGGTCACCAGAGGCCGGGCCGTGGGACGAGTAGTCGAAGGCGACCGAGTTCTCCGCGACGGCGACGGCGACGGCGTCGAGCTGGAGCTGCTTCAACGCCGTCGTCGAGGCGATGTCCTGCCTCGCTGCGACACCGTTCGAACGGGCGGTCGACGCTGCAGCGACACCGAGGGCGAGGACGACGACGACGAGCAGGGTGACGAGGGTGTAGCTCGCGCCGAGCTTCGTCTTGACCTGCACGCGCCGGAACTGGCGCGCAAGCGGTCCGGGCTGCCGGCCAGCAGCTCGCTCTCCTGACCGCACAGCCACGTTGCCGTCGGCCGCGTCGACAGCCGGCGAAGCACCGTCGGTGGACCAAGACGTCTCGGGCGCCGCGACACGCTCCCGGCCGGGACGGAAGGTCCCTCCCACCTTGTAGGAGGGATGGTCGGAGAGGGTCGACGGCCCGCCCCGGCTCCCGTTCCCCGCACCGTTCTGCTGCGTCATCGCGCTCTCCTATTTGCAGTCCGGCCACGGGAGAACTCTCCTGCGCTCGGGGTCGTCTGCGACCCAGGTCCCAACGGCACGCGAGCCGACGGATTGAGCGATCTCGGACGCGCGCTCGGCCGAAGGCGAACGACGCGACCGGAGTGGTCAGCTCCTCGGAAGCGCGTAGAGAGCCAGCGCGAGGAAGTCAAGGACAGCGCCGACGACCGTGCAGGCGTGGAAGACCTCGTGGTAACCAAACACCGTCGGTGCGGGATCTGGACGGTGACGGACGTAGACCACGGCGCCGGCGGTGTCGGCCAGCCCGCCGGCAACGACGAGCACCAAGCCGTCCGGGCCGAGCCCGCTCCACAGCTGGGGCAGCACGGCGAGGGCGCACCAGCCGACGACGAGGTAAGGCGCCGCGACCGCCCACGTCGGCGCGTCGAGCCACAGCTGGCGGAGCGCGATGCCGGCAGCCGCACCCGACCAGACGACGACGAGAAGGACGGCGCGTGCCGCGCCGTTGAGCGCGAGCGCCGCAACGGCGGTGTAGGTCCCGGCGATCCCGATGAAGATCGTCGCGTGGTCGATCCGCTGCATGCGCCGCCGACCGGTGGCGGACCAGTCGAGGCGGTGGAACGCGGCGCTCACCCCGAACAGCAGGACGAGCGCGAGCGCGTAGACCGACAGTGCGACCTGCGCGCCGGGGTCACGACCGTGCGCAGCGAGGAGCGGGCCTGCCAGGAGCGCGACGACAAAGGCGCTCGCGTGCAGCCAGCCGCGCAGCAGCGGCCGTGGAGGTTGCTGCGCGATCACCCCTCCTGTCGGACAGGATGGCCATCGCCGGAGGCCAAGCGCGCGAGGTAGTCGTTGTAGGCCGCAAGCTCGGGGTCGTGCTCTTCGAGAGCACGGATCCGTGCCTCGTCGAGCTCGGCCCCCGCGCGGGTGGGAGCGAGCACCTCGCCCGCGTCGACCGTGACGCCGGCCGAGCGCGCGCGACGCAGAGCGCGCGCGCCGACAGCGTCGGGATCGTCGTGGACGAGGTTCCACCAGACCACGGCACCGAAGACGGCGAAGCACGGCCACTCGACGGAGTAGAGGTAGCCGAGGCGGTCGCCTGCGAGGGCCACAGTGACTTGCCACCACGCCGCGACCGCGCAGCCCGGGACCCAGATCGCGACGACGAGGTGGAGCAGCAGCGCTCGTCTCGACAGCCACCGCCTACGCACGCGCCAAGAGTACCGGGGGCAGGATCAGCCCTGGTCGTCGGGCCTGTCGTCCCCGACGGAGCCCAGGGTCACCGTGCTCGAGCGCACCGCAGCGACGTCGCTCCTGATCTGCGCGACCAGGTCCTGTGTCGAGGTGAAGCGGAGCTGGCCACGGACGAGCGTCCCGATCTCGACTCGGACGAGCTGGCCGTAGAGGTCGCCGTCGAAGTCGAGAAGGTGCGCCTCGAGCAGGAGCTCCCCGTCCTCGTAGTAGGTCGGGCGCCGTCCGACCGAGATCGCAGCAGCGTGGCGCGACCCGTCTGGGAGCTCCACGGAGCCCGCGTACACGCCGTCGTCAGGCAGCTCGAGCGGCCCTTGCGTCTCGACGTTCGCCGTCGGAAAGCCCATCTGGCGACCGCGACCGTCGCCCCGGACGACGACTCCCTCCAACGTGCGGTGCACCGGGTGGACCCTATCAGCGACCTCCGGCACGCTCGTGCGACGTGCGGCGCTCCCGAGCCCGCTCCCTCCCGGGGCCGCACGGCCTCCGGCGCCGACGACGGCAGCGCACACGCCATCCGCGACGTCGCGATGGTCCGCACCGGCGCCGAGCAGTTCGAGGCGGATCGAGCCGTCGAGGACGGCGCCGTAGGAGACGAGCTGCAGGTGCGGCGCACGAGCGAGGAGCTCTGTCCGAACCGCGCGCAGCAAGTCGGCGAGGAGGTGTGCGGGACAGAGCGCGTCGAGCCCTCCCGCCGCGCCGGCGTCGCGCAGCACGCCGGGGAGGAGCCGGCGCCAGGACCACAGCGCGCTGCGCTCCGCCGGCTCGCTCGCGAGGAGCACACCCCGCACCTCCTGCCAGCCGGCCACGCCGTCGCGCAACTGCCAGTCCGGCCCTTCGAACCGAGAGCAGTCGAGCAGGAGCAGGGCTCTCCCTGCGAGCGGCGGGTGCGTGCCCGTCGCCTCTGCGACGTACTCGACGCCGTCGGACTCGACGAGCTCGACCGACGAGGTCCCGCGGAGCTCCCGAGCGCAGCGCTGCGCGAGCGCCACGGCCTCCTCGATCCCTGCCGTCGCGAGGAGCAACGTCGTCCCGTCACCCGATCTTGTCACCGTCCGGCAGCGCCGCCGGGAGCGACGCGGGCCGTCCGCCGGGCACCGGCGACCTCGGCGGGCAGGGACCGCCAGGCTCTCGCGACACCGACGCAGCACAGCAGCACGATCACGGCAACGGTCGCGAACGGGACGACCGGATCGATCCCGAAGAGCGCGCCGCTCGCCGCCGCCGCGACCGCTGTCGCGGCGGTGCGTGCCGTCTCGACGCTTCCCTGCGCTGCGCCCTGGGCATCCGACGGCACGGTCCGGGTGAGGACGAGCACCGCAGCAGGCGTCGCGACGACCGACCCGATCGCCTCGAACGAGCAGAACACGAGCAACAGCACGACCCGGTGCAAGAGCGGGTACGCCGCGCAGAACACCGCCGAGCAGGCGAGCGAGCCGATCGTGAGCAGCCGGCGGTCCCCGCGGCTCGCGAGGCGCCCTGCAGGTACCGACAAGATCGCGAAGGGTAGGGCGAACAGCGTCCAGGACAGGCCGACGTCGAACGACGTCGCATGGCGAAGCGTCATGAGCAGCGTCCAGCACGCCTCGTACGCGCCCGACAAGAGCCCGGTCGCGGCGAAGACGACGAGGATGCCGGCGAACGCGGCGCTCGGCCGGTAGCGGCTCCCCGCGGCGAGATGGCCGAGGCCGGCCGGCGCGCCACCCGCGAGGAGCTCCAGCTCGAGGTCTTCGACGTCGCCGTTGCCGTCGCTGTCGCTGTCGCTGTCGCTGTCGCTGTCGCTGTCGCTGTCGCGCAGTCTCGACGGCCCGGTCCGAGTCGGTGGCACGACGGCGAGCACGGGCAGCGCCGCGGCGATGGCCGCAGCCGCAGCCGCGAGGAACAGCACGTCCATCCGTTGCTCACCGGCGATGCTCCCGACGAGCGGCCCGACGGCGAGCGCGAGCATCTGGCTCCCGTACAGCGCGCCGAACGCCGCACCTCGCTCGGCCGGGTCGACCTCGGTCCCGATCGTCGCGGCGGCGGCGACCGTCACCGATCCCGCCCCGATGCCCTGGAGCGCGCGGAACACGATCGCGGGAAGTGCGCCGGTGAACAAGGCGAAGCCGACGCTCCCGACGGCGAACACGAGCAAGCCGCCGAGCACGACCGGCCGCCTGCCGATGCGGTCCGAGAGCCGACCGACCGGGTACTGGGTGAGGACGCTCGCCGCGAAATAGGACGCCATGACGATCCCGACGACCGCCGGGTTTGCGCCATGGCGCCGCAGGTACGTCGGCAGCATCGGCAAGATCGCACTGCCGCCGACCCAGAGCAGGATCGTGGCCGCCGACAGCGACAGCACGAGCCGGCGCGAGCGGCGCGAGGCAGGAAGGCCGAAAAGATGGTGTCCGCTCACCTGGAGAGGCTAGCGCCACTCCGGTCCGCACTCGGCCTAGGTGTCGGACAACCAGTGGCAGGCGCGCTGGCGCGCCTCGAGCCAGCGCACGTAGAGCGCGTCGCGCGCCGCGTCCCCCATCCTCGGCTCGTAGCGCCGCGCGCTCGAACGCAGGGCACTCACCTCGTCACGCTCGTGCCAAAGACCCGTCGCAATGCCTGCGGCGAACGCCGCGCCGATCCCGGTCGACTCCCGGCGAGCGGCGACGTCAACCGCCACGCCGGCGATGTCGGCCTGAAACTGCATGAGCCAGGAGTTCGCGGTTGCCCCACCATCGACACGCAGCTCGCCGATCTCGTGGCCAGAGCCGGCCATCGCCTCGAGGACGTCCCGGCTCTGGTAGGCGATGCTCTCGAGGGCTGCCCTCGCGACGTGGGCGCGCGTCGTCCCCCGCGTCGCGCCGATCAGCAGGCCCCGCGCCGAGGAATCCCACAACGGCGCGCCGAGGCCGGAGAGGGCCGGGACGAACCAGACGTCGTCGTTCGAATCGAGGCTCGACGCGAGCACTTCGGTCTCGGCCGCGCTCTCGACGATCCCGAGCCCGTCTCGCAGCCACTGGATCGCAGCGCCGGTCGCGAAGATCGACCCCTCGAGCGCGTACTCCGTCGGAGCGCCGTCGAGGGTGCACGCGACGGTCGCGACGAGTGGACCGCGGTCGAGTGGCGGTGCCGTCCCGACGTGCTGCAGGACGAACGAACCCGTCCCGTACGTGTTCTTCGTCTGACCCGGCGAGAAGCAGGCTTGGCCGAATAGTGCCGCCTGTTGGTCCCCGACGACCGCTGCGACCGGGACGGCCTTTCCAGCCAACAGCCCCGCTGTGCACTCCCCGAAGACATGCGCGCTCGGCCGGATCGACGGGAGGACCTCGTGCGGCACGTCAAACAACCTGCACAGCTCGTCGTCCCACCGGGCACCGGCAAGGTCCATGAGCAGCGTGCGCGACGCGTTCGTGACGTCGGTCGCGTGCACCCGCCCGCCCGTCAGCTTCCAGACGAGCCAGGAGTCGATCGTCCCGGCGCAGATCTCGCCCCGCGCTGCCCGAGCCCGCGCGCCGTCGACGTGGTCGAGGATCCAAGCGATCTTGGTGGCCGAGAAGTACGCGTCGAGCAGTAGGCCGGTGCGGCTCGAGACGAGCTCACCGGCGCCCTCGGCTGCGAGACGCCGGCACAGCTCTGCTGTCCGGCGGTCCTGCCAGACAATCGCCGGGTGCAGCGGAGCTCCCGTGGCCCGGTCCCAGACGACTGCCGTCTCCCGCTGGTTGGTGATGCCGATGCCGGCGACGTCCCCGGGGACGAGGCCGGCCGCGGCGAGTGCCTCGGTCACGAGCGCCACGACACCCGTCCAGATCTGCTCGGGGTCGTGCTCGACGAGGCCGGGCGCGGGGAAGCTCTGGGCGACCTCCCCGTAGCGGGTCGCGACGACGGCACCCGCGCCGTCGACCACGAGGACCGTCGTACCGGTGGTCCCCTGGTCGACCGCGACGACGTGGGTCGGGGTCCCCATGACCGTCAGTGGTTCTCGCGCGGCACCGCGTCTCCGCTCGAGCCGACGAGGAAGTCGAGATCGCACCCCTGGTCTGCCTGTAGGACGTGGTCGACGTACAGACGCGTCCAACCCCGTGCGACGACGGGATCGGGAGCGGACCACGCAGCACGGCGCAGCGCCAGCTCGTCGTCGGACACCTCGATCTCGAGCCGGCGCGCCGCCACGTCGAGCACGACGACGTCCCCCGTCTGGACAAGAGCGAGCGGCCCTCCGGCTGCAGCCTCGGGAGCGACGTGGAGCACGACGGTGCCGTACCCCGTGCCCGACATGCGCGCGTCCGAGATGCGGACCATGTCGGTGACGCCGTCGCGGAGGATCTTCGCGGGGAGCGGTAGGTTGCCGACCTCGGGCATCCCGGGGTAGCCGCGTGGACCGGCGTAGCGGAGCACGAGCACGTCGCCGGCGAAGACCTCGAGCTCGTCGCTCTCGCTCTTTTCGAGATAGTCCTCGAGGGAGTCGAACACGACCGCCCGGCCGCGATGACTGAGCAGGTGAGGAGAGGCGGCGGACACCTTGAGGACAGCGCCGTCCGGGCAGAGGTTGCCACGCAGCACCGCGGTCCCCGATCCAGGCGGTTGGACGGGATCCGCCATCGGGTGGACGACGTCGGGACGCCACGTCGTCGATCCCGCCACCTGCTCACCGATCGACACACCACTCACGGTGCGCGCATCCTCGTGGAGCATGCCGGCACGCGCGAGCTCGGCGAGCACGACGGGAAGTCCGCCGGCGTCGTAGAAGTCCTCCATCAGCCAGTTGCCCGACGGCATGAGGTCGACGAGCAGCGGGACGTCCGCCGCCAGCCGGTCGAAGTCCTCGAGCGCGAGCCGGACGCCGACGCGCCCGGCGATGGCGACGAGGTGGATGACCGCATTGGTCGAGCCACCGATCGCCGCGTTCGCCCGGATCGCGTTCTCGAACGCCACTCGCGTCATCACCTCGCTCGGGCGAGGAGCACCGGCACGCACCATCTCGACGATCCTCTGCCCTGCGAGCTGTCCGACCCGCAGCCGGCCGGCATCCGCGGCCGGGACGGCCGCAGAGCCCTTCAAGGACATCCCGAGGGCCTCGGCCATGCACGCCATCGTCGACGCGGTGCCCATCGTCATGCAATGGCCGTTCGAGCGGTTCATGCACGTCTCTGCCTCGAGCACGTCCTCGGCGGACAGCCGCCCCGCCCGGTGCTCTTCGGTGAGGCGCCAGACGTCTGTACCCGAGCCGATATCGCGGCCGTGCCAACGGCCGCGCAGCATCGGACCGCCGGTCACGAGGATCGCCGGCATGTCCACGCTCGCCGCACCCATGAGCATGGCGGGAGTCGTCTTGTCACATCCCGACAGCAGCACGACGCCGTCAAGCGGGTTCGCCCGCAAGCTCTCCTCGACCTCCATCGCCATCAAGTTGCGGTAGAGCATCGCCGTCGGTCGCAGGAGCGTCTCGCCGAGGCTCATCGTCGGGAACTCGAGCGGGAACCCCCCGGCCTGCCAGACGCCCCGCTTGACCGCCTCGGCGACCCGGCCGAGGTGAGAGTTGCACGGGGTCAGCTCGGACGCGGAGTTCGCGATGCCGATGACCGGGCGGCCGTCGAAGACCTCCGGCGTGAAGCCTTCGGCCCGGACCCACGACCGGTAGATGAAGCCGGTCCGGCCGCTCGAGCCAAACCACGCCGCGCTCCGTCGAGCATTTCTCTCCGCACCTGTCACCTGCACGTCCCCCTTCGATGTCTGTGCGTAGTCACGACTCGTCGCGCCGCCCTCACCGCTGCATGCTGCGCGCCCCGGCTGTTGCCGCTGCGGTTGCCGCTGCTTCAGGGTAGTAGCGCTCGAGGATCGACAGCCCGAGCTCGGCGCGCCGCACCCGCTCGCGAGCCGTCGCCTCGGCCACCGCAGCGAGATGGCGGCCGGACGGGTAGATCCCGGGGGCGTTGCGGACGGTGAACTTCAGGTGCACCGGCGCTGCAACCCGGACGAGCTCGGCGATCTCGTAGTGGCGCACGACGCCGCCGAAATCGTCGGCCGCCTCGACGTAGACGTCGAGCGGGAGCGAGACAGCCGAGCGGATCCCCGCAATCTGTGCGAGCGATAAGTCGACGGGGAGGTTGATCGTCGTTGCCCCGAGGTTCTCGACGACCCGCGCCGTCGCCGGGTTGCACACCGGGAGCGAGATCGAGATCTTGAGCACGAGGTCTTCGGGGAGCTCTCCCTGCGCTTTCATCGTCGCGAGCACGTAGAGAAGCCCGACGTCGGCGACGAGCACGCTCCGCACCCCGAGCTCGCACCCCCGACGAACGTCCTCCACCGCGTAGACGAGCTGGTCCGCGCCGCGTAGCGAGCCAGAGGCGACACGCCCCGACGACGTCGTCGCCTGCACGCCCACGTCCCACGCCGCGCGCGGGCCGACGAAGAGCGAGACCTCGACGCCCCAGCTACGGCCGAGCTCGACCATCTCGACGGTCTCGCCGGCTGTGAGCATCATCATCCCGCTCCCCTGGCTCACCCGGTGGACCGGGACTCCCCGCGCGGTCGCCTCGTCGATCACGGCGTGCAATGCTTCCGGTCCCTCGACCGAGGGGATCTCGACGCGCCACTGCGCGCCGTCGGCAAAGCGCAGCGGCGACGAAGGCAGCTCCCCGGGATCGCCCGGCGGGAGCCCGAGAGACCCGAGGACCCGGCGCGTCGCGGACAGCCCGTCCGCGCCCGACATCGCACCTCGCTGCCACACCGTCGCCACCGAGCCCTCCACGTCCGAACTCTCGCCACCGTAACGCACGGCCACCGGACGAGGTGGGGCCCGGCAAGTTCCGGCGGGGTAGGGCAGGGCACCTTGACGCCCTCGCGCCGCCTCGCTAGCATCCCGAAAGCAAGCGAAATCGTTTTCTTTCGACCACCGGTGCGGTCGTCTCGGCAGAGCCTGCCGGGGAGGCACTCGGCGGGTCGACGACGACCGGCCGCGTCGAGGCGGCGAGAAGGGACTCTGTCGTGAGCCAAGGACCGGTCGCACCCGTCGCAACAGAGCGGCTGACGCTACTTCCGATCGCACGCGGCCAAGTGGTGCTCGGCGAAGGCTTCTGGTCGGCGCGCCAGCAGACGAACCGCACGGTCACCATTCCCTACGGCATCGCGATGCTCGAGCAGAGCGGGACGCTCGAGAACTTACGCATCGCCGCAGGTACATCGACGGCAACCTACGCGATGCCGCTGTTTCGTGACTCTGACCTCTACAAACTTCTCGAGGCGATCGCGTGGGAGCGGGCTCACGGCGCCGACGAGGCACACGAGCGGTTCTTCGCCTCGAGCACGTCGCTCCTTGCCTCCGCACAGCAGGACGATGGCTACCTGAACTCCTACGTCCAGGTCGTCGAGCCGGACAAGCGCTTCGCGAACCCCGCGATGGGGCACGAGCTCTACTGTGCCGGCCATCTCGTCCAGGCTGCAGTCGCGGACGCGCGCACCGCTGCGCCGAAAGCAGGACAGCCGACCGCGCTGGGTGACATCGCCCATCGCTTCGCCTCCTACCTTGCCGACGTCATGTCGACGACACAAGCGTCGTTCGTCCCCGGTCACCCCGAGATCGAGACGGCCCTCGTCGAGCTGTACCGGACCAACGGCAACCGGCGCCTGCTCGAGCTCGCTGCCGACCTGCTCGCGCGTCGCGGCCGGGGCACCCTCCGCTGGCACAACTTCGCTCCGTCGTACTTCCAGGACGACGTTCCCGTCGAGAACGCAACCGCTATCCGTGGTCACGCCGTGCGCGCCCTCTACCTGCTCGCCGGCGCGACCGACCTCTACACCGAGACAGGCGCTGCGGCGCTGCTCCCGTCGATCCTCGCCCAGTGGTCCGACATGACGTCCTCGAAGACCTACCTCACCGGCGGCGTCGGCTCGCGGCACGATGGCGAGTCGTTTGGCGACGCGTTCGAGCTCCCACCGGACCGGGCCTACTGCGAGACCTGCGCCGCGATCGCGTCGGTGATGTGGAACTGGCGCCTGCTCCTGCTAACCGGAGACGGCAAGTACGCCGAGCTCATGGAGCGAACGCTCTACAACGGCTTCCTCGCCGGCGTCGGACTCGACGGCACGAGCTTTTTCTACGTGAACCCACTGCAATCCCGCACGCCCTCCACGCGACAGCCCTGGTACGACTGCGCGTGCTGCCCACCCAACGTCATGCGTCTACTCGCGAGCCTCGAGCACTATCTCGTGACGACGTCTTCCTCCGGCGTACAGGTCCACCAGTACTTCTCCGGAACGATCAGACTGGCTGATGAGGAAGTCGCCGGTGCAGGACCTTTCGAGCTGGCGGCGTGGACGGACTACCCCCATGGGGGGACGTTCACCCTCCGTGTCGTCGACGCGCCTAGGACCGCCGTCGAGATCGCCCTCCGGATCCCCTCATACGCCTCGAGCGTATCGCTGGCTCTCGGGGGCAGACCACTCGACATCGAGCCCGATGACCAGGGCTACGCACGCATCCGGCGCAGCTGGAGAACGGGCGACGAGCTCGTGCTCACCATCCCGCTGCGGCCACGTGCGATCTACGCGTCGGACCAGCTCGACGGCGCACGCGGGTGCGTCGCCTTCGAGCGCGGTCCCCTCGTCTACTGCATCGAAGGCGTCGACGTCGCAGCCGCCGCTCCGGCCGGGGTCGCTGCGACGCTCCCCGGGTTCTCTGTCGACCCGCTCGCGAGCGTCGGCGAATCTCCGGCCGTCGGGATCGCGAGCGAGCAGGTCGTCGCGCTGCGCGTCGGCGGACGCCTGCGCAGTCCCGCCACGGCCGCCTGGCCCTACGGGGATGACCGTGTGGCGCTCCGCTCCATCGGCGCGAACGCCACTGTCGGGGACACCGCTGTCGAGGTGCAAGCAGTCCCGTACTACTGCTGGGCCAATCGCCGACCTTCGGACATGCGCGTCTGGGTGCCTGTGTCCGACGCGGGCCGTGCCAGTATGTAGCGAATATGGTGCGACCGTCGGATCCCGATCGCCGCGGGGCGACTGCTCCAGCCGGCGGCGGCCTCCCGGCTAGGCGGAAGACCGCTCCGACGATCTCCCACGTCGCCGCGCTCGCCGGCGTCTCGACCGCGACGGTCTCGAAGTCGCTCAACGGACGCGCCGGGATCAGCGCTGCGACACGGGCCAAGGTGATCGCAGCCGCCGAGCAGCTCGGCTTCCGGTCCAGCGCCATCGCCCAGAGCCTGCTCAGCGGACGTAGCTACACCGTCGGCCTCATCACGAACGACAGCTTCGGACGGTTCAGCATCCCTGTCATGCTCGGAGCCGAGGACGCTCTCCAGGCGGGCCAGATCGCCGTGCTGCTCTGTGACGGGCGGGACGACCCGATCCGGGAGCAGCACTACGTCCGCACGCTCGCGGCGCGACGGGTCGACGGGATCATCGTGACCGGACGGCGCGCCGATCCACGCCCACCCGTGACGCTCGACTTTCCCATCCCGGTCGTCTACGCGATGTGCGAGTCGACGGATCCGCACGACGTCTCGATCCTGCCCGACGACGAGCAGGGCGGGCGGCTCGCCGTCGAGCACCTCCTCGCGACGGGTCGCACCTCCATCGGCCACGTCACGGGACCGTCCGACTTCCGTGCCGTCCGCCTCCGGACGGCCGGCGCGACCCGTGCTCTCGCCGCGGCCGGGCTCGAGCTCGCCGGAGGCGGACCGCTGCACGGTCCGTGGAGCGAGGAGTGGGGCCGTCAGGCGGCGACGATCTTGCTACGCGCCCAGGACGACCTCGACGCCGTCTTCTGTGGGAGCGACCAGATCGCCCGCGGCGTCGCCGAGGGACTACAAGCAGCAGGGCGCAATATCCCAGGAGACATCGCCCTGGTCGGCTTCGACAACTGGACGGTGATGACCGACGCCTGCCGGCCACCGCTCACGACCGTCGACATGAACCTCCCCCTCGTCGGCAAGCGCGCGGCCGAGACACTCCTCGCCGCGATCGACGGCGGGACTGCATCGGGAGCCGAGCTCGTTCCCTGTCGGCTCGTCGTCCGCGAGTCGACGAGGGTATGACGACGACACACAAGCGACCAAGGGCAGCCCGACCGGGCGGCAACCCCGCTAGCCCTTCACGGCGCCCGACAGTAGCCCGCGCACGTAGAACCTCTGCAGCGAGGCGTAGACGATGACGCAGGGAACCATGGCGATCACCGCGCCCGCTGTCAAGTAGCCGAAGTTCACGCCACCGTAGGTCGTCCCCGTCTCCACGTTCGACAGAGCCACGGGCAGGGTGTACACGCTCGAGCTCGTCAAGAAGGTCAGTGCACCGAGGAACTCCGTCCACGCGAAGAGGAACGCGAAGAGAAAGGACGTCGCTATGCCCGGCATGACAATGGCTCGCAGCACCCGCGTCAGCGTCGAAAGGACAGACGCACCGTCGACTCGCGCCGCGTCGACGAGCTCGTCTGGGACCTGCGCGAAGGTGTTCCGCATGATGTAGATGCCAAACGGGAGGTTGAATGCCGTGTAGAACAGCCACAGGCCGACCAGGCTGTTGAGCAGGTGGAGGTCGTGAAGCTCAAGGAATAGCGGTGTCAGCACCGCCTGGAAGGGAACCATGAAGCCGATCAGGACCACGGCGAAGACGATCCCGGAGCCCCGGAACCGGAACCGACCGAAGCCGTAGCCGGCCAAGGTCGCGATGATCGTGGTCAAGAACGCGGTCGCGAGAGCGACGATCAGGCTGTTCACGACGTTCCGTAGGACGTCGTCGGAGCCGACGAGCAGCGAGCGGTAGTTCTCGATGCCCAGGTGGGAGAAGATGGCGAGCGACGGTGGCGAGGTGATCTCCTGCGTCGGCTCGAACGACCGCAGCACCTCCCAGAGAAGCGGCACAACGAAGATCGCGCTGATCAGGCATCCAGCGGTGAGGTAGAAGACGGTGCCCGTCTGCCGGTGCCGACCGTCAACGCGTCGAGACCGCGGGTTTCGACGTGCAGTGTCCCGATGGTCCTCAGACATCGTCTGCTCGCAGGATGCGGAACTGCACAAAGGTGATGAGGCCGACGACGATGATGAGCGCGACTGCCATCGCGCTCGCCGCTCCGACGTGCATCGCCGTATTGAAGGTCTCGTAGATCTCCATGACGAGGCTGACGGTGCTCGTACCGGGTCCTCCGTCGGTGATGATGTAGAACTGGTTGAACGCGAGGATGGACCCGACCACCGAGATGATCAGGCTCAGCGCGATGGATCGCCGTAGCAGCGGGATCGTGACCATCCGCTCCTTCTCCCACCACGTTGCTCCGTCCACGTCTGCTGACTCATACAGCTGCTCGGGAATTCCCTGCATCCCTGCGAGAAGGAGCATCATCGTGAAGCCCGACGCGAGCCAGACGACGAGCACGCAGATCGCGACGAGCGCGAGGTTGGCGTTCTGGACCCAGATCGTGCTGATGCTCGCCAGGTGGAGCTTGGCAAGCACGACGTTCACCGTGCCGTAACCGGGTTGCAGCTCGACCTCCGCGAGGAAGCTGAGCGTCGTCAACCCCACGATGTACGGCAGGAACACGCATGTCCGAAAGATCGACGCGCCCGGCCGGTTGGACCTCACGAACACCGCGAGCAGGTAGCCGAAGACGAGGATCGGAACCGTCACGATCGCGGTGTACTCGAGCGTGAAGACGATCGACTGCAAGAAGACCGAGTTGTGCGGCAGCGCCGTGTAGTTCGCGAACCCGATGAAATGGTACGGACCGATGAGCGGCCAGTTCGTCAGCGAGATGTAGACACAAAAGCCCAGCGGGAACAGGATGAACACCGCGACCATGACGATTGCCGGCGACACGAGGGTCCACCCGGCCCGGGCCTCGAGACGCTCGCGGCGCGTCCGCGGGGCCCGTCTCGGCGCTCGCTCTGCGACCACCCCGCGGTGCCGTTGTGCCTCGATCCGTCCGATCGAGCCTCCGGCCATTGCCCTCCCTCCTACATCGTCAATACGCGGCTCACCGATCTCCGACCGGCCTGCCGTGCCGGGAGACCCGTCGATCCCGATCCTCGGCACGAGTCATCCCGGACGGCACGGCTCCGTCTCGCCGCCGAGGTATCCCCGTCGCGCACGTGCGCGACGGGGATACCCGTCCGGCTCGTCGCGTCTGCTAGGAGTCGGCGGACGTGAGCGTCGACTCGAACGACGCCTGACCCGAGGAGAGGGCTCCGCTCACGTTCCCGTCGTAGACCGCCTCGCTGAACATCTTGTACCAGGGCGAGCCGGGTGCGTTGAACAGCTCGTTGTAGGCCAGCGTGTACTCGACCGATCCGTACTTCAGCGTGTGGAGGGCCACCGCGTCGTACGGGTACTTCCCGAGGAACGACGGCGTCAGGATGTCGCTGCGGACCGGCGTGTCGCCGAGAGCCGGGTACTGCTCCTGCTGGCTCTTGGCGAGGAACCACTGCACGACCTCCCAGGCACCCGAGGGGTTGGAGGCACCGGCAGGGATGACGAAGTCGTCACCACCGTCGAAGGTGCTCCCGGGCCCGCCGTTCTCACCGGGAAGAGGGGCGTCCGCGAACTCCGACTTCGGCATCGACTTGAGATACGTCGTGACGAAGCCGTAGTCACCGGGCAGCATCCCGATGTTGCCCTTCGCGAAGTCGTCTCCCCACGTCGATCCATTCTGCGCGAGATCTGCATGGGGTGCCATCTTGCCAGCCCAGATCTGGTGGTAGTCACCGAGCAGGGCCTTGAGCGGTGCATTGTGCGCGATGTTCGCGGTCTGCTTGCCGAGCGGCCCGTTCACCAAGTGCTGGCCACTCGCCCAGATCGACGGGAGCATCGTGAAGCCGAGGCACCCCTGGCAATCGCCGGCGAACGAAAGGCCGTAGTCGCCGTGGCCGAGGGCCGTGATCTTCTTCGCGTCCTGGAGCATCGCGGAGAACGTCTTCGGCGGGCCGCTGATGCCGGCCTGCTTGAACAGCTTCGGGTTATACCACAGGACAGACAGGTCCGCGAGGTACGGGACGCCGTAGTACTGCTTGCCGATCGTGGCGAGCTTCAGGTGACCAGGACTGAGGGAGGACTTGTAGGGCAACGCGTTGACATACTTCGTGATGTTGAGCAGTGCCCCCTCCTTTGCAAAGGCCGGGACGTTGATGTCGTTGAGACCGACGAGGTCGGGAGCTGTGCCGGCGCGGATCGCAGTCGCAAGCTCGCTCGTCGCCTCATTGTTGGGCGTCAGGTGCAGGACGACCTTGAGATGGGGGTGCGTCGCGTTGAACTCCTTCACGAGCGCATCCGGAATGGCCTTCGTCGCGGCACGTGCCCAGAACGTCACCGTCCCCGTGGCGTTCACGCCGAACGCCTTGGCAGGACGGGCGTGGCTCGCCACCGGCACGCTCGCTCCCGCCAGGCTCGCTCCGGCTGCCGCCCCTGCCATCAACGCCGCCGTCGCGGTCGCGACCGACAGAGCTCTCCGCTTGCTTTTCTTCATCGCGCTCCCCCTTGTGAGCCGTCGGCCCCGTCGCCACCTGGACAGGAGGAGAGGGAAACCGATTTCGGTCTTTTCAGTGTAGGGCGGCGAGCGTCAGAGCGCCAGAGACGCGCACGCGCCAGTCCCTGCCGCGCCCGCGCGGGCCGGCGCGCCCGATGACCTGCGCCCGCAGCCACCCGAGAGGGCAGCACCAGCGGTCGAGCCGGCACCCGTCGCCACGGCACAGGCCTGACGTGGACCGGTACGCTTCCATTCGGCGCCCGGCTCAGGGCTCCGCGAACCGTCGACAGGGAGACCGAGTCATGCAGGATGTGAACGAGCCGCGCGAGGTCTGGTTCCTCACCGGGAGCCAGTCGCTCTACGGCGAGGAGACCCTCCGCCAAGTCGCCGAGCAGTCGACAGCCATCGTCGGCCTGCTGAACGCTGCGGGCGACATCGGCATCGACATCACCTGGAAGCCGGTCCTCACCGGCGCCGAGCAGATCCGCCGCGCCTGCATCGACGCGAGCGCGGACGACCGGTGCATCGGCGTCATCGCCTGGATGCATACGTTCTCGCCCGCAAAGGCATGGATCGCGGGCCTCGACGTGCTGCGCAAGCCGCTCCTGCACCTGCACACCCAGGCAAACCTCTCGCTCCCGTGGGCCGAGATCGACATGGACTTCATGAACTTGAACCAGGCCGCCCACGGCGACCGGGAGTTCGGCTACATCGAGACCCGCCTCGCGCTCCGGCGCAAGACGGTCGTCGGCCACGCGAGCGACCCGGCGGTGCGGGCACGCATCGCGACATGGGCTCGGGCAGCGGCCGGATGGGAGGCTGCCCAGCACCTCCGGCTCGCCCGCTTCGGCGACAACATGCGCGACGTCGCCGTGACCGAGGGAGACAAGGTCGAGGCGCAGCTGCGCTTCGGGGTGTCCGTGAACACCTACGGCGTCAACGACCTCGTGGCGTCGGTCGGCGCTGCATCGGACGCCGCCGTCGACGAGACGACCGCCGCGTACGAGCGCGACTACGACGTCTCCCCGGAGCTCCGCTCCGGCGGTGCCCGCCACGACTCGCTACGCGAGGCCGCGCGGATCGAGGTCGGTCTGCGCTCCTTCCTCGCCCGGGGCGGCTTCACGGCGTTCACGACGAACTTCGAGGACCTCGGCGGGCTCCGGCAGCTCCCGGGCATCGCGGTCCAGCGGCTCATGGCCGACGGCTACGGATTCGGCGCCGAGGGCGACTGGAAGACCTCCGTGCTGCTCAGGATCTTGAAGGTGATGGGTCGCGGCCAGCCGGGTGGCGTGTCGTTCATGGAGGACTACACCTACCACTTCGGTCCCGGCGTTCCGAAGACCCTCGGCGCGCACATGCTCGAGGTCTGCCCGAGCATCGCCGTCGCCCGGCCGACCTGCGAGATCCATCCTCTCGGGATCGGCAACAGGGACGACCCGGTCCGGCTCGTCTTCGACGCAGCACCCGGAGCCGGCTTCGTCGTCGGCCTCCTCGACCTCGGGGACCGCTTCCGCCTCGTCGCGAATGCGGTGACCATCGTGCCGCCGGACGAGCCGTTGCCCCGCCTTCCCGTGGCGCGCGCCGTCTGGGTGCCGGAACCGTCGCTCACCACGGCCGCGGAGTGCTGGCTCATGGCGGGAGGTCCGCACCATACCGTGCTCTCGACCGCGGTGAGCCGCGAAGCACTCGAGGACCTGGCCACGATCACGGGCGTCGAGCTCGTCTTCGTCGACGGCACCACCACACCGGCTCAGTTCGCCCGCGAGCTCCGGTGGAACCTTGCCTACCACCGGCTCGCCCAGGGTCTCGCCCGCTGACCCAGATCCCTCCTCGCACACGACCAGCTCTGCGGTCGGCGGCGGTGCCGTCGACCGCGAGCCCACCTGCTCGGGCAGACCGTCAGCTGTCCCTCGATGCCGGTGAGCCCGGCACCGGGACGAGTGCCGGGCCGGTGATCGGCCACCCCGAGGCGGTCCAGTAGAGGCGGCGGACCTGCAGACGCGCCGCACCGCCGTCGTCGGCATCGTAGTAGTGGTAGTCGAACAGGTAGGTGCTTCCCGAGTGGTAGATCGATCCCGATCCCGGACCGATCATCGCCTGGTCGGCACCGAGGACCTCGGTGCCCCCACCCTTCGACATCGGCGTGCCGTAGGCGTCGACGTAGGGGCCCGTGATGCTCTTCGAGCGGCCGACCACCACCTGGTAGGTGCTCGCGATGCCCCGACAGCAGTACCCCGCCGACACGAAGAGGTAGTAGTAGCCGTCGTGGCTCGTTATGTAGCTGCCCTCCTCGGCGTCGGGAGCCGCAGTCGACGCAAGAGAGTACAAGCGAGGCGACGACGACGACGGCTTACCGGTCGCGGGGTCGAGGCGGAGGATCTTGATCCCGCCCCAGAACGAGCCGAACGCGAGCCAGGTCGACGACGACCCGAACGCGACGGCAGGATCGATCGCGTTGTAGTCGTCGCTCGCGCCCGAGGAGAAGACCTCTCCCCTGTCCAACCAGTGGTAGTGCGGACTCGACGGGTCGAGTGTCACGTTCGTCGCAAGGGCGATGACCGAGGTGTTGGACCCGAAGCTCGATCCCGCGTAGTACAGATGGTAGAGACCGTCGAAGTAGGAGATGTCGGGGGCCCAGAGGTTCGGGATCGGGCCGACGAGCCGGAGGATCCAGGGCGGGATGTGCTGGAAGACCGTCCCGACATAGCGCCACGACCGCAGGTTCCTCGAGGTCCGGATCTGGATGTTGCCGTTTCCGATCACACCTGCAGGATCACCCGTCGAGAACACGTAGTAGGTCCCGCCCGCGCGGATCATGCTCGGGTCGTGGACGAATGCGTAGCTCGCGCCGGGGCCGGTCTTCGGCCTGCTCGCAGTCGCGGCAGGGGTGACGGTCGAGATCAGGGCCGCGACGAGGAGGACAAGGACGCCGGCCCTTCTCAACCGGTCACGCTTCCGAGGAGCATTCCGCTCTTCCAGTAGCGCTGGACAATCAGGAAGATGGCGATGAGCGGGATGATCGTGACGAGGCCGCCGATCACGAGCAACGGAAAGATCTGCGTGCTCCCTCCGTTCTGCGCGCGGTTCGACCAGTTCCCCAAGCCGACCGTGATCGGGTACAGGTTGCTCTTGCTGAAGATGATGAGCGGCAAGAAGTAGTTGTTCCACACACCGACGACACTGATCAGGAGAACCGTCACGAGACCCGGCACCATGAGCGGCACGGCCATCTTGAGAAAGATCCGGATCTCCCCCGCACCGTCGACCCTCGCCGCGTCGAGCAGCTCTCGCGGGACGGACACCTTGATGAAGCTCGACATCAGATAGACGCCCACCGGGCTCACCATGCTCGGCAGGACCATGCCCCAGATCGAGTTGATCAGCCCGACCTTCGCGTAGACCAGGTAGAGCGGCAAGGTGATCGCCGTGACGGGCACGAGCAGCGCCGAGAGCACGACGTAGAAGGTCGTCTTCGATCCCCGGAAGTCGAACCGTGCGAAGCCATAGCCACCGAGGGCGGCAAAGATCGTCGCACCGACACCGCCGAGCACTGCATAGAGCGCCGTGTTGCCCATCCACTGGATGTACGTCCCTTGGCCATCGACGTCCTGGAAAAGGAGCGAGAAGTTGTGGAAGAACTCGAATGGGCGTGCGAACCAGAATCCAAACGACTGGAAGATATTGGCCTGGGTCTTCGTCGAGTTGATGACGATCCAGGCAATCGGCGCGAGGGTGAATATCGAGAAGAGCACGCATAGGCCCGTGACGACCACGACGGTGCCCCGGCGCAGTCCGTAGAGACGGATCGGAACCGTGCTGGCCTGGTCCTCGAGTCGTGCCTGCATGCGTCGCGCCGTCCACCGAGCACGGCGACTACCAGCAGTGCTCTCGGTTGCAATGCTCACAGCAACCCCTCCCCTCGTCGGCGAAACGTCAGCGAGACAACAGAGATGGCGACCACGAGGATCCCGAGCACCACGGCCGCTGCGGCCGCGAGGTTGTACTGCTGGCCGCCGATCCCGATGTTGTAGATGTAGAGCGTCGGCGTAAAGTAGTTCGAGATCGCTTGTGGCTGGAAGTAGGAGAGGATCAGAGGCTCCGTGAACAGCTGCGAGGCTCCGATGACGTTCAAGAACACGAGCATGACGATCACCGAGCGGACCATCGGAAGCTTGATCCGCAGGACCACCCGCCAGACCGAGGCACCGTCGAGCACTGCGGCCTCCACCACCTCGCGCGGGACAGACTTGAGGGCCGTGTAGAGAATCATCATGTTGTAGCCCGTCCACTCCCAGATCGCGATGACCACGATGGTCGGGACGATCAGCGTGCTCGAGAAGTAGTCGGCCTGCGAAAAGCCGATCGCGTGGGCGAGCTGCGTGAACGGTCCCGACGCCGGGTCGAGGAGGAAGGACCACATCACCGAGCCCACGACAGCGGGAACGGCGAATGGGATGAAGAAGATCGTGCGGAAGAGCCGGCCGAAGCGCGCGATCCCGAGATCGAACATGGTGGCAAAGAAGAACGCTATGACCAGCATCACAGGGATCTGGACTGCCGCGTACGCGACCACCCGGACGACGCCCGACCAGAACTCGTTCGACTGGAACGTCTGGGTGTAGTTGGCGAAGCCAGAGAAGCTCGTTCCGCCGACCAGCTTGGTCGTGTAGAGGCTCGTGTACATCGCATACCCCAACGGCGTGATGAGGAACAGCGCGAACATCACGAGGAAAGGCAGGACAAACCACACCCCCTTCTGCTCACGCCGTCTCACCAGCGCGCCGCGCTGCTTGCGGCTCGGGCTGCGTCGACCTGCCGTGCTGCCCTCCTGGCCAATCGCTGCCGGCGACATCGCGAGGTCGGTCATCGTGTGCAACTCCAGCCTGGTGGTCTCACCCGCTGCCAACCTCCACTCATGGGATGACTCGCCTTCAACGTCGGCCTATCAGCTCGCTACGGGTACCGGCACGGACTATAGGTATTCCGGCCCCACCGCGGGGGCACCGAGACGCTGCTCGGTGCCCCCGTACCGGTGGTTGGAGCTCGTTCCCGTCAGGTCGTGACCTTGAAGCCTTCGCTCTTCGCGTAGGTCACAAGTGTCTTCTGGAAGGAGGCAAACGCCTGCTTCAACGTCTCCTTGCCCGTTCCGACCGGTGCGAACTGCGTCGCGGAGACCGTCAGGGCCTCGGTCATGAACGGCGGCCACTGGACCGTGGAAGCCGTCTTCGCGGACTTCACGAACGCGACATGGAGCTTCTGCGGTCCGGTCAGAGGGATCGTCTGGTTGACGAACGTGGGGCTGTCGAGCTCAGGCCTGAAGCTCGGGAAGTTGAGCGTAGGCGCGCTCACCTGGATGTTCCAGGAGTTCAGCGTCGACGACATCCACTCCGAGAACGTCGCAGCCTGAGCCGGGTACTTCGTGCTCGCGATCACCGGGAACGACGAGCCGCCCCAGTTCGCGCCGACCTGCCCGCCCGCCTTCCATTGTGGCAGGTAGGAGGTCCGCCACATCCCCATCGTCTTCTTGACGTCCGCCGACATGTACGACGGTCCCCAGCCGGAGCTGAGCCAAGCGGCGTCGGTCCCGTTGTCCATGTCCGTGAACGACGTCAACGAGACGTCACTCGTGTCGTTGACCAGTCCCTTGGAGATCAGCGGCTGCCAATAGTTCGCGAAGGCCGTCTGTGCCGGTCCGGTGAAGTTGATCGTCACGTTCGACCCTCCCGTGTACTTGAACGGGTAGGCGTTGTCCTGGGCCATCAGGCTCAGCACCCACTGCAGGTCACCGGCCGAGAAGTTCGTGATATACGACTTCGGGTTGTCCTTGTGGATGATCGCTGCGTCGGTGGCGAACTGTGCCCACGTCGACGGCGGTGTGATCTTGTCCTTCGCAAAGATCGACGAGTTGTAGAGAAGGGCGAGAGGACCACTGTCGTCCGGCATTCCCCAGACTTGTCCGCCGCTCGTGACGTCCGACCAGACCCAGGGGACGAAATCCTTCTTGTACGCGTTCGCGCCGTACTTCGACAGGTCGAGCACACTGTGGGTGATCTCGAACGACGGCAGCTCGTCGTACTCGACCTCGGCGATGTCCGGAGCACCCGTGCCTGCCTTGATCGCATCGGCCAGCTTCACGTACTCCGCATTGCCGGCGCCGACGTCCGACAGCGTCACCTGGATCTTCGGGTGGGTCTTGTTGAACAGAGCGACAGCCCGGCTCATGCCGGGCGACCAGTCCCAGAACACCAGCTTCGCGACACCGGACTTGGAGCTCGAGTGGCGAGACGCACCCGCTGGGTGTGCGGCTGCCGCGATGCCCGAGGCAGCGAGGAGGCTGACGGCACTGAGCGCGGCCGTCGACGCGACGAGCCTGCCAGGCCGCCGACGCTGCGCGGAACGCTCCTCGTCTCTTGCCACAGCTCTCGAGCTGAGCCCCCGAGTCCTGATGTATGAGCTTCTCATTGCTTTCCTCCAATCGCTGGACGCCATCGCGGCGACCAGAAGGTGATGCTTGACAGCCAAGGCGGGCCAATCGCCGCCTGTGCGCGCGTGTGCGAGCGTCTAGGCCACGATCTCCGCGCACTCGGCGCTCGTCACGCCGACCGCTCTCCTCACTCGACCAGCTCTCGTCACCCCCTCCCCCCGTTCGATCCCTCTACAACCCGCTCGACACCCCCTCGGTCACAACCCCGTGAGGGCTACCTCGAGCAGCGTGAAGGAGCTGGCCGGCAGCACGAGGGCGAACCGCGAACCGCTCGCCGTCTCGCTGCCGTCAGAGACGTCGGCCTCCTCGACGCCGGGGACCGTCGAGCGACGGCCGGTGCCCGTCACCGTGCGCACCTGCGCCGAGGCCGCGAACGCTCCTTCGCGGAGCTCGATAACTACCTCCTCGGGCTCTTCCGACCGGTTGACGAGCGTGCACGCGAGCCTCGTCCGCGCGTCGTCGATCGTCGCCGCCGCGTCGACGAGGGTGAACGGTCCGAGATCGTCGACACGGTGAGGCCAGCGGGAGAGCTGCTCCTTTGGCGCCTCGACCGTAGGCCCGTCGACGAACGCGTCGACCGCTTGCGCGAGATGACCCTGCGCGTGGAGCAGGAACGGGTAGTAGATGGGCTGGACGACGGCGCTCTCGGGTGTCGTCACGATCGGGGCGATCGCGTTGACCATCTGCGCGAGGTTTGCCATCGTCACCCAGGCGCAGTTGCGCACGAAGACGTTGAGGTAGGTGCCCACCGCGAGGGCGTCGTGAAAGACGTACCGCTCCTCGAGCGCGCCGGTATGGTCACGGAACCACACGTTCCACTCGTCGTAGACGATGCGCGGAGCCTCGTCGAGCTTCTGGTTGTACGCAGCGCGACGCAACAGCGAGACGGTCGTGTCGATGGCCCGTTCCGTCGCATGCGGCGCGACCTGGTTGGTCCAGTAGTCGTCCGATCCTGTGTAGAGATGGAGCGAGTGCAGTGCGACGTGAGCGGCGAGCCCGTCTATGACCTTGCGGTCCCAGTCGGTCCAGCCGAGCTCGCCACATGAGATGAGCTTGACCGTCGGGTCGATCATCTTGATCGCGCGGGCCCAGCGCGTCGCCTCGGCAACGTACTCCTCCGCCGACATCGCGCCGACTTGCCAGGGACCGTAGATCTCGTTGCCGAGCCCCCACCACGACACGCCGTGCGGTTCGTCGTGTCCGTTCGCGCGCCGCCTGTCCGCCCAGTACGTCGCACGCTCGGAGTTGCAGTACTCGACCCAGGCGAGCGCCTCCTCGAGCGTGCCGGTTCCCATGTTCAAGCAGATGTAGGGCTCGGCGCCGAGCTCCCGGCAGTACTCGATGTACTCGTCGGTGCCGAAGCGGTTTGACTCCGTCCCGCCCCATGCCAGCTCGGGACGGACCGGGCGCGCGTCCTTCGGGCCGATGCCGTCTTGCCAGTGGTAGTTCGACACGAAGTTGCCGCCTGGCCAGCGCAGCACCGACAGGCGGAGATCCTTCAACAAAGCGAGGGTGTCCCGGCGAAAGCCCCGATCGTCGGAGAGTGGCGAGCCCTCGTCGTAGAGACCGCCGTAGATGCAGCGACCGAGGTGCTCGACAAAGCCTCCGTAGACCCGACGGTCGAGGGCTCCGAGGCTCCTCCTCGTGTCGATGGCGATCTTGGTCAAGACAGCTACCTCCTGCTCATAGTCGGTCGGTGATGCTCTGTGGGTGATGGTCTGCGTCGACGTGCTCGTCGGCGACAGCAGGGGCCTCGAGGCCCGCGCTCCCGCAGGATGCCCGCACGACGAGCTCAGCAGCCAAGATGACCGGTGCGGGATCGACCTCCTCGCCCCTCGTGAGTCTCAGGAGAAGCTCGACGGCGCGCGCACCCGTCTCGGCGAGAGGCAAGCGGACGGTCGTGAGCGAGGGGTTGAGGTAGGCGGCGAACGCGAGGTCGTCGCAGGAGACGACAGCGACGTCGGAGGGCACCGACTTCCCGGCGGCCTGTAGACCGGCGAGCACGCCGACCGCCATGAGATCGCTCTGGACGAAGACCGCGTCGAGGCGCGGCTCGCGCTCAAGGAGCAACCGGATGGCGGCTGATCCGCCAGCCGGCGTCCAGTCGGACTCCGCGACGAGATCCTCGCTCGCCTCGAGCCCGACCTCGCGCAGCGCGTCCTCGTAGCCCCGCAAGCGGCTCCGCACGACGCGGCGTCGGTAGGGTCCCGTCACGGTGGCGATGTGCCGACGACCGACCGCGGCGAGATGTGCCGTCGCCATCCTGCCGACGTCACGGTGGTTCGATCCGACGAGCGGGACGCCGCCGCCGGGGACGTGGTGGAGGCTCACGCACGGCACGTACCGGCGCAGCAGCTCGGCCACGTCCGTGTCCTCTTCGAGCTGGGGTGCGGCGGCCACGATGCCGTCGACACGTCGCTCGACGAGCGTCCGCACGACGTCCGCGTTCCCCTCTCCGGTGCCGGCGAGGTTCGACACGAGCACCGCGTGGCCCTGCTCGCGTGCGGCGCTCTCGGCGCCGATGAGCAGCTCCGCCAAGGCAGGGTCGGTGAAGCTGCCTGCGACGAGGCCAATGGTGTACGTCGTGTGCTGGACGAGGCTCCGCGCGACCGTGTTGCGCGAGTAGCCGAGATCGCGGGCGGCAGCCTCGATCCGCTCGGCGGTCTCAGGGGCGACGCGGACCGAACCGCCGTTGAGCACCTTGCTCGCCGTCTGGAAGCTCACGCCGGCACGGGCCGCGACCTCCTTCAGCGAGACGTAGCGACGCGGCACCGTGCACCCCCCTTTGCCGTTCCGGCACGTTCCCAGCCCAAAGTGGGCGAACGTTCGTTCACAAACATAACAATCTCATGTCCGGCTGTCAAGCATGCCGGGGCGCTGACATGCGTATGCAGCCAAATACCACTCGATCATGACAGTGCGATGTCGGCTTCGACGCCGAGCACGCGCGATCGTTCGCCCACCTACGGCACGTGCGGGACCGTGCGGTCTACGATCCGTGCAGAGATCGAGTGAGGACGACGATGCTGCGCTATGCCCTGACCCACCCGGAGATCATCGGAGCGCTCGCCGCCGCGGGCCACGGCTCGCAGGTCCTCGTCATGGACGGCAACTACCCGCACTCGACGGGGTCCAACCCCGCGGCGACGATCGTCCACCTCAACTTGCGACCCGGCTCTCCGCTCGTGACCGAGGTCCTCGAGACCCTCCTCTCCGCGATCCCTGTCGAGGCTGCGGCGGTGATGGCCCCCGACGAGGGCGGCGATCCCGCCGTGCTCGGCGAGTTCGTCGCCCTCCTCGGGCCCGAGGTGCCGATCGCGCGCCTCGGTCGCCACGACTTCTACGAGGCGGGGCGGGGGCGCAACGTCGCCCTGGCAATCGCGACGGGCGAGCAGAGGTGGTACGCGAATCTTCTCCTCACGATCGGCGCCCTCCCGGGCTGACGCGCGCCGGGGCGGGCGGCTCTGCTCCCCATGCCGTCACGCCGCGACGCCACCGGCATCACCGGGAGCTGCTCCGCGATCCTGGCCGGCGGTCGCAGTGAGCGGAGCCTCGACCGCGCCGGAGAGCGCAGCCGCGAGGACGTCGGTGACGTCGTCTGCGAGGTGGATGCGCATCGACTGGCGGACCGACTCCGCGACGTCTTCGAGGTCCGGGGCGTTCCTCCTCGGTAGGACGACGTCGACGAGCCCGGCCCGGTGCGCCGCGAGCACCTTCTGACGGACGCCACCGATCGGGAGCACTCGTCCGCGCAGCGTCACCTCGCCCGTCATCGCCACGCTGGAGCGGACGGGCTCGTTGCGCAGAAGGCTCACGAGCGCAGTCACCATCGTCACGCCCGCCGAAGGACCGTCCTTCGGCACGGCGCCCGCCGGCACGTGAAGGTGGAACCGCCGCGAGTCGAACGCAGAGGGGGCGATGCCCAGCTGATCGGCGTGCGACCGCACGTACGACAGCGCGATCTCCGCCGACTCGGTCATGACGTCTCCCAGCTGACCCGTCACGGTCAACCCCTCGGCGCCAGGCATCGACGTCGCCTCGACGACGAGCACGTCGCCACCTGCCGCCGTGACGGCAAGACCCGTCGCGACGCCCGGGACGCCACCGTGCTCGATGTCGTCCGCGACGAACCGCGGTCGACCGAGCCAGTCCTGCACGTCGCCGGCATCGACGACGATGTCAACCGACTCGTGCGCCGCGACTCGCCGGGCGAGCTTGCGGAACATGCGGCCGAGCTCGCGCTCGAGCTGGCGCACGCCGGCCTCGCGCGTGTAGCCGGCGACGACGGTCTGGAGCGCCGCATCGGTGACTTCGACTTCGCCGGCGCGCAGTCCGGCCCGCGTGAGCTGGCGGGCGACGAGGTGGTGGCGCGAGATCGCGACCTTCTCGTCTTCTGTGTAGCCCTCGAGGCGGATCACCTCCATCCTGTCGAGAAGCGCCGCCGGGATCGTGTCGACGATGTTCGCCGTGGCCAGGAAGAGCACCTTCGACAAGTCGAGCTCGACGTCGAGGTAGTGGTCCTTGAAGGTGTGGTTCTGTGCGGGGTCGAGGACCTCGAGGAGGGCCGACGCCGGGTCGCCGCGGACGTCCGAGCCGATCTTGTCGACCTCGTCGAGGAGCACGACCGGGTTCATCGTCCCGGCGTCGGCGAGCGCGCGGACAAGCCGGCCGGGCTGAGCGCCCACGTAGGTGCGCCGGTGGCCACGGATCTCCGCCTCGTCGCGCACGCCACCGAGTGCGACGCGCACGAAGCTCCGCCCGAGCGCGCGAGCGACGGACTCGCCGAGGGACGTCTTGCCGACGCCGGGGGGGCCGACGAGGGCGAGGATCGCGCCGCTGCCGCGCCCGCCGACGAGGGCGAGCCCGCGCTCGGCCTGGAGCTTGCGCACCGCGAGGTGCTCGAGGATCCGGTCCTTCACCTCGGCGAGGCCGTCATGGTCCTCGTCGAGGATCGCCGCAGCCTCGTCGACGTCGACGCGGTCCTCGCTGACGACCCCCCAGGGCAGCTCGTAGATCGTGTCGAGCCAGCTCTGGATCCACCCCCGCTCGGGGCTTTGCTCGCTCGTCCGCTCGAGCCTCGCGAGCTCACGGTCGACGGCTGCCCGGACACGGTCGGGAACCTCACGGCCGTCGAAGCGCTCCTTGCCGCGCATCCCCCCGCCGTCAAGCCCGGTGTCGTCGTCGCCGAGCTCACCGAGCTCCTTGCGGATGGCTTCGAGCTGGCGGCGTAGGAGGAACTCGCGCTGGGACCTCTCCATCCCTTCCTCGACGTCGGACTTGATCCGCTCGCGTAGGGCGATGTCCGCGAGGGTCTCGCGCGCCCAGCCGAGGACGAGCCGGAGCCGCGCCTCGACGTCGAGGGTCTCGAGCACCTCGACCTTCTGCGCGACGGTCAGGTCCGGCGAGTAGCCGGAAACGTCTGCTATGCGCGAAGGATCGGTGATCCCGCGCAGCTGCTCGGCGACGCGGGCTGCACCCCTGGCCGACAAGATGCTCTCGACGACCGCCCGGTACTCGCGGGCGAGCTCCTCGACGACCTGGTTCGGGGCATCCTCGGCGACCGGCTGGACCTGGACCCAGAGCGCAGAGCCTGTCCCGGGCACGGCAGTCCCGAGCTCGGCACGCTCGAGGCCGCGCACGACGACCGCCCGCGGCCCACCCGGGAGCTCGCCGGCCTCGAGGATCTCCGCGACGGTCCCGACGCGCGCGTAGCGTCCGTCGACGAGCGGGACGATGACGAGACGGCCAGCAGACGAGCCGGCTGCGTCGGCTGCAGCGGCCGCTTCCTCGCTCTCGAGCGCGAGGGTGAAGACCATTCCGGGGAGGACGACCCCGGATCTCAACGGCAGCAATGGAAGTGTCTGGGTCAGCTCGGCCACGAGGCCTCCTCGTTCGTCGTTCGCGCTGTCACGCACGCGGCGTGCGGTGCTCCACCGCCGGGCGTGCCCGTGCGTCGGTAGGAGATGGAACGCCTGTTCGGCAGGAACATTCCCGAAGACTTTAAAAACGGAACGGTTGCGTTTCGTTTCGATGTTCGCTACACTGCGCAAATACGATACCGTTTCGTACCGTAAGTAGGCAGAGCAGACGGCGACGGGCGAGATCGGGAACAGCGCGCGAGAGAGAGGTGACGACACGATGGTCCTCAACGAAACGACAGAGGCCGGCACATCGGCAGCACGCGCTGCACCCGCGATCGAGCACCCCGCGCTGCCCGGACACCCCGTGGCGCATGCCACGGGGCGCCCGCGCGACGACGGACGGGAGCAGGCGATCCTCGACGCCGCTCTCGAGCTCGTCGCCGAGGTCGGCTACGACTGCTTCAGCATGGACTCCCTCGCCGCCCGAGCCCATGCGAGCAAAGCGACCATCTACCGTCGCTGGTCGGGCAAGGCAGAGGTCGTCGTCGAAGCCGTGCGACGCAGGAGCTGCCTCGACATCCCGACCGCCCCCGACAGCGGCTCGTTCCGCGACGACCTGCTCGCCTTGCTCATGACCATGACCGCCCTCGCCGAGCAGGAGGACGTCGCGCTCCTCGCCGGGATCACCCGAGCCATGCGGCTCGACCCCGAGCTCGCCGACTTGATGCGCGTCCAGGTCTTCGAGCGCAAGCACGAAGAGCTGGCGAAGATCGTCGCGCGGGCAATCTCGCGCGGACAGCTGCCGAAGAGCGCTGACGCCGACCTGCTTCACGAAGTGGTCGGCGCGCTCGTGCTGAACCGCCTCCTCCTCACGTGCGACCCGATCGACGTCGACTTCCTCGTCCACATCGTCGACGACATCGCAATGCCGATGCTGCGGTCATGAGGCGACGGTCGGCTCTTGATCCCGAGCTGGCCCGAGCTGCACCACCTGCACGCCCGTCCACCCACACCACCGACCACCACGAACGCCAGTCCTTACCCGGCTGGCACCCTCGGCTCACCGGTCCACGTGACCACGACACCCAGCTACCGACCCCGGCCCACCCCGACCGACACCGCGCAACGAACCCCATGGAGAAGAGATGAGCACGACCAACCAAGCAGCATCTGCCGTCCCCCGGCGCAGCGCAACTACCACGGCCACGATGCCGGCTCCCGACCCGCGCCGGTGGAAGGCGCTCGCGGTCATCGCCATCGCGCAGCTCATGATCGTGCTCGACGCCTCGATCGTGAACATCGCCCTCCCGTCCGCCCAACGCGCCCTGCACATCTCGACTGCGAACCGCCAGTGGGTCGTCACCGCCTACACCCTGGCCTTCGGCGGCCTGCTCCTTCTCGGGGGCCGCATCGCCGACTTCATGGGTAGAAAGAGGATGTTCGTCGTCGGGCTGATCGGCTTCGGCTCTGCGTCGGCCCTCGGCGGCCTCGCACCGACAGCGGGACTGCTCTTTGCTGCCCGGGCACTCCAGGGCTCCTTCGGTGCCCTCATGGCACCCGCAGCGCTCTCGATCCTTTCCGTGACCTTCACCGACGCGAAAGAACGCGCGACGGCCTTCGGCGTCTACGGAGCGATCGCGGGAGGCGGCTCGGCGATCGGACTGGTCCTCGGCGGCGTCCTCACCGAGTACGCATCGTGGCGCTGGACTCTCCTCGTCAACGCGCCGATCGCCGTGGTGACTGCCGTCGCCGCGCTGCGTATCGTCAGCGAGAGCCGCGCGACCGGCGACCGGCACTACGACCTACCCGGCGCGACCACCGTCACCGCCGGCCTCGTCGCCCTCGTCTACGGTTTCACCCTCGCGGACACCCACGGCTGGTCGTCGTCGTCCACCATCGGCTTGCTCGCGGCGGCCGTCGTCCTGCTCGTCGCGTTCGCCCTCATCGAGACGCGCAGCAACCACCCGCTCCTGCCGATGCGCGTGCTCCTCGAGCGCAACCGCGGCGGCGCGTTCCTCGGATCGTTCCTCGCAGGCATCGGGCTGTTTGGGATGTTCCTCTTCCTCACCTACTACCTCCAGGGGACGCTCGGCTACTCGGCGCTGAAGACAGGCTTTGCATTCCTGCCCTTCTCGGGCGCGATCGTCATCGCCGCCATCCTTGCGAGCAAGGCGCTACCTCGCTTTGGTCCGCGCCCGCTCATGACCTTCGGCTTCCTCGCGGCGGCTCTCGGCACCGTGTGGTTGACGGCGATCGGCGTGCACTCAAGCTTCGCGACACACGTCCTACCGGCGGAGATCGTGATGAGCGCCGGTCTCGGCTTCGCCTTCGTCTCGCTCACCGCGACGGCCCTCGTCGGCGTCGCGGACCATGATGCAGGCGTCGCGAGCGCTCTCGTCAACACGACCCAGCAGGTCGGCGGCTCGCTCGGCACGGCGCTGCTCAACACCATCGCCGCGTCGGCAACGACGAGCTACCTGGCCGTGCACGCCCACTCCGCGATCACGACGGCCAACGGCCTCGTCCACGGATATACGACGGCCTTCGTGTACGCCGCAGCCTTCCTCGGCTTCGCGACGATCGCATCGTTCCTCCTCGTACGCGCCTCGAAGGAGACGGTCGCCGCACTCGACGCTGCGATGGTGCCAGCCTGAGAGCCGGCCGAACTCATGGCCTGGTGGGTCATGCCCGGACCAGACGTGCAGAAGCACCGCGCCCCGGTCCGGGCATGGCCACGCCGCCCGTCTTCGGCCGACCCTCGTGAGCGAGCCGACCGAAGCGGCGCCGGTCCTGGCTAGCCTGCAGACGGTGCCTGCGTGACGACGATCCTCGTGATGGGAGCGAGCGGCTACATCGGCGGTCGGCTCGTCCCTCGCCTGCTCGACGCCCACTACGCAGTCCGTTGCCTGGCGCGTCGCCCCGAGAAGCTCGAGGGCTCACCCTGGTCGGCACGTGCCGAGGTCGTCGGTGGAGATGCGCTCGACCCGGCGAGCCTCGACGCCGCGATGGCTGGCATCGACGTCGTCTACTACCTCGTCCATGCGATCGGCACCGGCAAGAGCTTCGTCGACGACGACCGCGCCGCAGCGCTGACGACCGCGGCGGCGGCGCAGCGGGCCGGCGTCCGTCGCATCGTCTACCTGGGTGGCCTCGTCCCGCCGGGCGAGGTCCTCTCGCCACACCTCGCATCGCGATCAGAGGTCGGGCAGGTGTTCCTCGACGGGGACGTCCCAGCCGTCGTCCTCCAGGCGGGCGTCGTCATCGGGAGCGGCTCCGCGTCGTTCGAGATGCTCCGCTACCTTACGGAGCGACTTCCGGTCATGGTCACGCCGACCTGGGTTCGCTCCCTCGTCCAGCCGATCGCCGTCCGGGATGTCCTCGCCTACCTCGTCGGCGCATGCTCTTTTCCCGAGGAGACGAACCGGCGCTTCGACATTGCCGGCCCCGACACGATGAGCTACAGCGAGATGATGCAGCGCTACGCACGGGTCGCAGGCCTGCGGCCGCGTGTCATCCTCTCCGTGCCGGTCCTGTCGCCGTGGCTCTCTAGCCAGTGGGTGAACATCGTCACGCCCGTGCCGAAGGCGCTCGCACAGCCACTCATCGAATCGCTGCGCAACAACGCCGTGGCGTCCGAGCACGACATCGCTGACCTCGTGCCGCTCGACACGTGCCCGTTCGACCTCGCTGTCCGGCTCGCCCTCGAGCGCGTCCGCAACGCCGAGGTCGCGACCCGCTGGTCCGGTGCCGAGTGGCCGGGCGCGCCGAGCGACCCGATGCCGAGCGACCCGGAATGGAGCGGGGGGACCGCATATCGCGACGAGCGCACCGCTGTCGTCGACGCCGATCCGGCTGCGATCTGGCGCGTCGTCGAGCAGATCGGTGGCGACAACGGCTGGTACTCGTTCCCGCTCGCGTGGTTCGTACGCGGCTTGATCGACCGTCTCGCCGGCGGGGTCGGGCTCCGGCGGGGCCGGCGTGACCCCGAGCACCTCGTCGTCGGCGACGCACTGGACTTCTGGCGGGTGGAAGCCGTCGAACCCGGGCGCCTCCTACGCCTGCGCGCGGAGATGCGCCTGCCGGGCGAAGCCTGGCTCGAGTTCTCGATCACGACTGACGGCGGTCGGACCGTGCTCGGCCAGCGGGCACTTTTCCTCCCGCACGGCCTCGCCGGCCACCTCTACTGGACGGCGATCAGCCCGTTCCACGGCATCGTCTTCGGCTCGATGATCACGAACCTCGCACGCAGCGCTTCGGCCGCAAGACAGCGACGATGACAGCTCCCGGCCCGGCTGGACCGAAGCGCTCACACCGGCGGCACGGTGCCCTTCCCACGCGCATCGACGCTGTCGTCGTCGGCGCAGGGATGGCGGGGCTCGCAGCAGCACGAGCCCTCCACCGGGCAGGACGTGACGTCGTCGTGCTCGAGAGCACAGAGCGGGTCGGCGGGAGGGTGGGAAGTGACCTCGTCGACGGCTACCGCCTCGATCGCGGCTTCCAGGTCGTGCTCACCGCCTACCCCGAGCTCCGGCGACAGCTCGACGTCCCCGCGCTCGACCTGCGCCGCTTCGACCCGGGTGCGCTGGTCTGGCTCGGACGGCGAATGCATCGACTCGGCGACCCGACGCGCATGGCCTCGACGATCCTCGACAGCGCGCTCGCACCAGTCGGCACCCCGCTCGACAAGCTCCGCCTCGCCCTGCTCCTCCGGCGGCTCCGGCTGACCGACGCGCGCGCTCTCCTCGTCGGCGACGACATCACCTCCCTCGAGGCGCTACGGCTCGGCGGATTCAGCGACACGATGATCGCGAGGTTCTTCTCCCCGCTCGTCGGCGGGATCCAGCTCGACCTCGAGCTGTCAGCGAGCCGGCGGATGCTCGACGTCGTGCTCCGCTGCCTCGCCGTCGGCGACTCCGCGGTCCCGGCCGGAGGCATGCAGGCCCTGCCCGACCAGATGGCAGCGAGCCTGCCGCCTGGCACGATCATGACAGGGACGCCCGTCGTCGCCGTCGACGCACGCTCCGTCCGACTGGCGACCGGCGAGGAGATCTCCGCGCGCTGCGTGGTCGTCGCGACCGACGGTCCGGCCGCGTCCGCTCTCCTCGGTCTCCCCGCCATCGGCTCTCGCCCGGCGACGTGCGTCTGGTTCGCCGTCCCCGCTGCGCCGGTACGCGACCGGCTCGTCATACTCGACGGGACAGGCAAGGGACCCGCTGCGAACGTCGCCGTCATCACGAACGTCGCACCGCGCTACAGCCCGGACACCACGGCGGTGGTCGCTGCCGCATGCCCCGGATCATTCGACCGCCAGATCGAGCCGGCCGTGCGTGCCCAGCTACGGACGTGGTGGGGGCCGACAGTCGACTCCTGGCGCCATCTGCGCACCGACGCAATCGCTCACGGTCAACCAGAGCAGGCTCCGCCGTTCCACCCGAAGCGATCCGTCGCGCTCGCGAGCGGGATCTTCGTCTGCGGCGACCACAGGGACACGGCCTCGATCCAAGGTGCGCTCTTCTCGGGCCGCCGCTGCGGTGAGGCCGCCGCGGCGTGCACCGCCTAGCAGCTCGACACGGCACGATCTCGACGATGCCCTGCGACGGCATTTTGCCTCGCGACCGCTGCCGATGACGTCCTCCACGACGTAGCCAGGACACGAGAAAGCCGGCTCACTCCACGCCACGCGCGGCGGGCCTCACGCTACGAGCAACCGCTCGTCGCACCGCAGCTCGGGCACGCGTAGCACGACCCCGCCCTTTGCATGACGTTGCCGCACGCGTAGCAAAACGGCGCGTCGCGGCTCTCCGGACGCGACCTCTCCCACTTGTTCGCCGACAGGCTGTCCCCGCCCTGGCCAAAGCGCTCGTGCTCGTCGTGCATCGCCTGACCGAGCTCGCCGACGTCCTCGAGGCCGGGAAGTGTCGGCTGGGTCCGCTCCCCGGTCGACAGCACGCCGAGCTCGATCCGCTCGTCGGCCGAGAGGTAGTCGAGGGCGAGGCGGCGGAAGATGTAGTCGACGAGGCTCGACGCCAGACGGAGCTCGGGGTCGTCGGTGATCCCCGCCGGATCGAAGCGGAGGTTCGTGTACTTGCGAACGAACGTCGACAGCGGCACACCGTGCTGCAAGCCGAGGCTGACGGCGATCGCGAAGGCGTCCATGACGCCCGAGAGGGTGGAGCCCTGCTTCGAGACCTTCATGAAGACCTCGCCGGGGCGACCGTCCTCGTACTCGCCGACCGTCACATAGCCCTCGCAGTCCGCGACCCGGAACGCGAAGGTGTTCGAGCGCCGGCGGCGGGGAAGGCGCGTCCTCGTCGTCGCGGCCGGTGCGTTGACGTGGTCGGCGATCGTCTCCTCGAGCTCCGCGATGCGCGCATGCAGGTCTTCGACCTCTACTCGACCCGCCCCGGCGCCGCCGGGCTCGGCTGCGCCCTCCTTCTTGGTCGAGGAGAGCGGCTGGCCGACCTTGCAGTTGTCGCGGTAGATCGCGACCGCCTTGAGACCCAACCGCCAGGCGTCGACGTGGAGCTGCTCGATCTGATCGACCGTCGCGTCCTCCGGCATGTTGACGGTCTTCGAGATCGCACCGCTGATGAAGGGCTGCGCAGCCGCCATCATCTTCACGTGGCCCGAGTAGTGGATGACGTTGTCGCCCATCGAGCACGCGAACACCGGCAGGTGCTCGGCTTTCAGCTCCGGGGCGCCGAGGATGGTCTTGTGCTCGTCGACATACGCGACGATCCGGTCGATCTGTGTCGGGTCGTAGCCGAGTCGCGCGAGCGCCCGGGGAACGGTCTGGTTGACGATCGACATCGTCCCGCCACCGACGAGCTTCTTGGTCTTGACGAGCGCGAGGTCGGGCTCGATACCCGTCGTGTCACAGTCCATGAGGAACGAGATCGTCCCGGTCGGAGCGAGAACCGTCGCCTGCGCGTTGCGGACGCCGTGGAGCTCCGCAAGCTCGAGGGCACTGTCCCACGACTCCTCCGCAGCAGCCAGCAGGCTGGCAGGCACCACGCCCGAGTCGATCTTCGCGACCTCGTCGCGGTGCATGCGGAGCACGTCGACCATCGCGTCGGCGTTCTCGTGGAAGCCGGCAAAGGGCCCCATGCGCCCCGCGATCCGCGCCGACGTCGCGTAGGCGTGGCCCGTCATGAGCGCGGTGATCGCCGACGTGACGGCGCGTGCCTCGTCGGAGTCGTAGGGAAGACCGAGGGCCATGAGCAGCGCTCCGAGGTTCGCGTAGCCGAGGCCGAGCTGGCGGAACCGCCGCGTCGTCTCGGCGATCTTCTCGGTCGGGTAGTCGGCGTTGCCGACGAGGATCTCCTGGGCCGTGAGAACGACCTCAACCGCGGCCCTGAACCCCTCGACGTCGAACGTGCCGTCGTCGCCCAGGAACTGCAGGAGGTTCAAGCTCGCGAGGTTGCAGGCGGAGTTGTCGAGGTGCACGTACTCCGAGCACGGGTTGCTCGCCGTGATCCGACCGGTGTGCGGTGCGGTGTGCCACCGGTTGATCGTCGTGTCGAACTGCAGGCCCGGGTCGGCACACTCCCACGCCGCCTCGGCGATCTCGCGGAACAGCTCCCGGGCGCGCACGGTCTCGATCGTCGAGCCGTCTGTACGGGCCGTGAGCGACCACTCACGGTCGGCGAGCACGGCCTCCATGAACTCGTCGGACACGCGCACGGAGTTGTTCGCGTTCTGGTACTGGACCGAGTGGCTGTCCGCGCCGTCGAGGTCCATGTCGAAGCCGGCGGCCGCGAGGGCCCGGGCCTTGCGCTCCTCGCGGCTCTTGCACCAGATGAACTCGCGGATGTCCGGGTGATCGGCGTCGAGGATGACCATCTTCGCTGCTCGGCGCGTCTTGCCGCCGGACTTGATCGTCCCCGCGGACGCGTCGGCGCCGCGCATGAAGCTCACCGGACCCGACGCAGTCCCGCCGCCTGCAAGGTGCTCTTTCGAGCCACGAATCCGCGAGAGGTTCACCCCCGAGCCTGATCCGCCCTTGAAGATCGTCCCCTCCTCCACGTACCAGTTCAAGATGGCAGCCATCGAGTCCTCGACTGCGAGGATGAAGCACGCAGAGGCCTGCTGGGGAACGCCGGCCACGCCGATGTTGAACCACACGGGGGAGTTGAACGCAGCCTTCTGGGCGACGACGAGGTGCTTGAGCTCGTCACTGAACGTCGACGCCTCGGCGTCGTCGGCGAAATACCCGTCCTTCACGCCCCAGGCCGTGATCGCGTCGACGACGCGGTCGACCACCTGACGCAGCGAGGTCTCCCGACCAGGTGTGCCGACCGTGCCCCGGAAGTACTTCTGGGCAAGGATGTTCGTCGCGTTCATGCTCCAGGTCGCGGGGACCTCGACGCCGACCTGCTCGAAGGCGATCGCGCCGGTGCGGTAGTCGCTGATCCTCGACTCGCGCCGCTCCCAGGAGACCTCGTCGTAGGGGTGCCGTCCCGCCACCGTCGCGTACCGCCGGATGCCGATGTCGACGCGGTCGCCTGCGATTGCCATGTCTGCTGCCTCCTCGGCTGCTCGATCGCCACGGTGCAGCTCCCGTGGTCGCTCCGGGCGCTCGACACGCGGGGGCGGATCCACCAGGACCACGACCTGGACACAAGATGTGGTGGCCTCTGACGACACCACCACCAGATGCAGGCTAATTACAGCACTGCAGTTCTGCCCGTGTCAATGGCCACGACATGGCACTCGCGTGACGGAGCAACCGCCGCGGCAGGGCTACAGCTTCGTGAGGGCGCGCCGCAGCGTCCGCATCGCCTGGCCGATGCGCTGCTCGTTCTCGATCAGCGCAAAGCGCACGAACCCGTCCCCGCCGGGTCCGAAACCGACACCCGGCGACGTCGCCACCTTGGCCTCGGACACGAGGAACTTGGCGAACTCGAGCGATCCCATTCCCTGGTACGGCTCGGGGATCGGTGCCCACACGAACATCGTCCCCTTGGGCCGCGACACCTCCCAGCCGATACGCGCGAGGCCGTCGCAGAGGGCGTCGCGACGGTGGAGGTAGATCTCGTTGACCACCTTCGGGTAGTCGGGCGCCTCGTTCATCGCGACGACGGACGCGATCTGTATCGGCTGGAAGGTTCCGTAGTCGAGGTAGCTCTTCAGCTTCGTGAGCGCGGCGACGACCTCGGCGTTGCCGACGAGGAAGGCCACGCGCCAGCCCGCCATCGAGAACGACTTCGTGAGGGTGTAGAGCTCGACGGCCACGTCGCTCGCTCCCGGCACCTCGAGGATCGAGGGAGGGACGTAGCCGTCGAAGGCCGTGTCGGAGTACGCGAAGTCGTGGACGAGGACGACGCCGTGCGCACGCGCGAACTCCACGAGCCGGGTCATCGTCGCGAGGTCGATACATGCCGTCGTCGGGTTGTGCGGAAAGGAGAAGATCACCACCTTCGGCTTCGGCCACGTCGACTCCCAGGCCTCGACGAGGTTCGCGAAGAACGCCTCGCCGGCGTCTGCCTCGTCGGTGCCGAGCCCCTCGAGGCGGACCATGCGGACGTCTGCACCCGCGAACAACGGCGCGTAGATATGGATCGGGTACGACGGCGACGGGACGAGCGCTGTGTCACCCGGGCCGACGAGGACCCACATGAGGTGCGACAGACCCTCCTTCGCGCCGATCGTCGTCACGACTTCCCGCTCGGGGTCGAGCACGACGCCGAAACGCCGCAGGTAGAGGTCGGCGACAGCCTGCCGGAGCTTCGGGATCCCCCGGGACGCGGAGTACCGGTGGTTGCGCGGGTTGCGCGCCGCCTCGACGAGCTTGTCGACAGCTACGTCTGGCGACGCGATGTCGGGATTGCCGAAACCGAGGTCGATGACGTCGTCGCCTGCGCGGCGCGCCTGCAGCTTCAGCGCGTCGATCTGCGCGAACACATACGGCGGCAGCCCGTTGATGCGGCGAAAATCCATCTCTTCAGGCTACCCACCGCCGCGACGCGCAGTGGACGCCGCTGCGACCACAGGCGCCGCGGCGCCGGGCCAGATCACGCAGGCCCAGCTCGCTCCTGCCGCCTCGAGCGCGGCGAGCAGTGCTGCTGCCGGCTCACGGTGAGAGGGCAATCGGCCCGCCCAGGTCACCTCGCCGTCGCGAGCCGCGTCGGCGACAGCCTCGACCGGTGCGGCCCAGAGGTTCAAGGCCGCCCCCGAGGCGCGGATCGCCGCATTCGTCGCGAGCGACCCGCCTCCCCCCCACGCCGTGACGCCCGCGGACACGAGCGCCGTGAGCACCGCCGCGAGCTGTGCACGCCGCTCGTGGGCTGGACGGACGGCGATGCCATAGGCACGGTTCTCCTGCGCGCTCTTCGCGTCACCGGTTCCGACAGCCGCGACGAGCCGGCCACCACTCAAGGCCTCGAGGCTGAGCATCTCCTCGACCAACACCTCGTCGGCTGCGAGCCCGACCCGGGCGACGAGCGTGCCGAGCGCGACCAAGCGCGTCCGCACCGCGATCGCGCCGAGCAGGGGGTAGGGCGAGATGGCCGGACGACCCGGCTCTCCCATCGGCCAGAGGTGGTCGTACGCGAAGACCCCGTCGAGCCCCGACTCCTCCGCCTCATCCGCCGCGTCGAGCGCCTCGGCCGCCGTCGGCGCGAACGTGGGCAGGATCACGCCGACGCGCATCGTCACGCCGTCGACTCGACACGTGCCTTGAGGTCGCGGATCGCTGCGTGGAGGATATGGCCCTCGGCCCGACGCTTCACGAAGTTGGGAATGGGCACCCGAAGGTCGACGGCAAGCTCGTAGACGACCTCGGTCGTACCGTCCGGCGCGGCGACAAACCGGTAGCAACCGTCGAGCCGATCTGTGAGGTCCCCTTCCTTCTGGACCCAGGACACCTCCTCGGGAGCACGGGAGTAGTCGTAGGCGAGGACGTAGCTCGTACTGCGCCCGAATGCCCCCGCGCGAAAGCTCACGACCGACGCACGACCACTCTCGTCCCTGCTGAGGACGCGGACCTCCTTGAGGTCCGCCACCCATTCCGGATAGCGCTCCACCTCGGTCACGACCGCGAAGCAGCGCTCGGGTGACCCCGCGATGATCATCCGCTCCGCGGTGTGCTCCACGAGCTTCCTCCCCTCGGCGACATGCGCCCGACGTAGCCCAGCCTCCCACCGTGCCCAGCGCTTGTGTAGCACCTCCGACGACAGCGTGGGTGCGTCGTCACGACGCGGTGACCCCGAGACAGGCGCCCAGCCGCGCGGCGAGCTCTGTGTAGTCGAAGGACGCGACCGCCCGCTCGCGGGCTGCCTCGCCAAGCCGCGCCCGCAGCTCCGCGTCGTCGAGCAGGCGGGCGAGAGCTTCGGTCACGACGACCAGATCGCCGGGCCGGTCGATGACGAGCCCCGTTCGACCGTCGAGGACGGCGTCACCGGCGCCGCCGCTGCGGCCAGCGACCTGGGCGACGCCACACGCCGCCGCCTCGAGGAAGACGATCCCGAAGCCCTCCTGCTCGAGCCCGAGCCAGCGATTGCGGCACAGCATCGCCCAGACGTCGGCTGACGCGTCGAGGGCGGGGAGATCGGCGTCGGCAACACGCCCGAGGAGATGCACCGGGGCCTGGAGCCGGGATGCCAGACGGGCGATCCTCGACGCGTCCCGGCCGGTCCCGCCGATCGCGACAACGAGGTCCGGACGCGCGGGCGCGAGCAGCGCAGCTGCCTCGACGAGCACGTCCATCCCCTTGCGCGGGACGAGCCTGCTGACGCTGACCACAAGCCGGCCGTCGGGAGGCAAGCCGAGACGGCGGCGCGCAGCTGCGCGGGCGGCCGGCTCGAGCGGATGGAACCGCTCGACGTCGACTCCAGGTGGCACGACCACCGTCGGCGGCATGTGGACCCCGACGACGCGCCGGACCTCGCCCGCGGGATAGTCGCCGGCTGCGACGACGAGCGACGCCTGCGAGACGACTCGGGCAAGAAGCTGGCGGGCACCGGGCAGGCGAGCGGGCACCGTCACCTCGGCTCCGTGTGCGACAACGCCGTAGGGCATGCCGAGCTGCGGGCCGAGCAACCCGAGCGGGAGAGCGGGATCGATCACGACGAGCGACGCGCCGATGTCACGCGCCAGGGCGAGGACTGCGCTGCGCACACGTCTCGACGGCAGCAAGACGCGGCCGTCGAGGCGCTCGACCCGGAAGGGCTGGCTGGCATCGAAGGCTCGAGCACCTGCGTGGGCCAGGGTGAGAACGGCGAATTCCTCGGGAGGCAACCGCCGCCAGAGCTCCCACAGATACGACTGGATCCCACCGATCTTCGGCGGGAAGTCGTTCGTGACCAGCACATGGGTCATCGCGGCTGTCGCCCGACGCGTCGCTTGCGGCGCATCCCGAGGCGGCGAGGCTCAGCCGGCCCGGCGCTCGTGACGCAGTGCCGGGACAAGACCGACGCCCTCGAGCAGACGGATCGCCCGCGCCTCCTCGGCGTCGATGACCACTGCATCTCGTGGATCACGCTCGAGCAAGAAGCTGACCACGCAGTCGCCACATGCATCTGTCCCGTCGAGCACGCAGTCGCCGCAGCTGATCGTGCACGCACCTGCTGCCATCTCGCCACCTCCGCTGATATTGACGGGCATGGCCCGTCGATCACCCTGTCGACACCGATCATGACGAGGGGGTGTATCAGTGGGACACGACAGCGAGCAGCGTCGTGCTCGAGCCAGCGCTCTTGAGCGCCTGCATCGCGCCGGTCATCGGCCGATCTCGTCACGGAGCTGGACAGCGAGGCACCGCAACGCGCGACCGCGCGCCGAGATCGCATGCTTCTCGGCCGCGGTCATCTCGGCGAACGTCCGGCCATCGCCCTCGGCCGGCACGAACACGGGGTCGTAGCCGAAGCCGCCGACGCCACGCGGCGCCGTCGCGATCGAGCCCTCCACCGTGCCCTCGCAGACGAGCTCCCGACCGTCGGCAAGGTGCGCGACCGCGACCGTGCGAAAGCGCGCCCCGCGGTCGAGCACTCCGGTCAGGGCATGAAGGAGCTTCGCGACGTTGTCCGCGTAGCTCGCCCCATCCCCCGCATAGCGGGCAGACCGTACGCCTGGCACCCCACCCAGCGCGTCGACCTCGAGACCGGAGTCGTCTGCCACCGACCCGCGACCTGTCGCGGCCCGGACGGCAGCCGCCTTCAGGTGCGCATTGCCCTCGAAGGTCGTCGCGCTCTCCTCCACGTCCGGAATGTCGAGCGGACGACGCGAAAGCCGCACCGCGTCTCCGAGCTCCTCGGCGAGGATCGACTCGATCTCGGCCGCCTTGTCGGGGTTGGCCGACGCGACGACGAGCTCGACCGGCTCGACAGCATCGGGGGCCATCACGCCGGTCGCGGCTCGGGACTGACGGCCAGCGTCTCACGCTGCAGGGCAAGAACCCCCTCGATCCCCGATGCCGCAAGATCGAGCATCGCCGCGAGGTCCGCACGCGAGAACGGTGCGCCCTCAGCGGTTCCCTGGACCTCGACCAGGCCTCCCGCGCCCGTCATCACCACGTTCATGTCGACCTCGGCCCTCGAGTCCTCTGCATAGTCGAGATCGAGCACGCAGCCTGTGTCGACCATGCCGACCGACACAGCCGCACAAGCGTCAGTGAGGGGGTGCCGCGCGATCCGTCCAGCCTGGAGGAGCCTGCTGCAGGCGTCGTGGAGGGCGATATAGGCGCCGGAGACCGCAGCGGTCCTCGTCCCTCCGTCGGCCTGGAGGACGTCGCAGTCGAGCACCACCTGCCTCTCGCCGAGTGCGCGCATATCGCAGACCGCGCGCAGTGAGCGACCGATGAGCCGCTGGATCTCCTGGGTCCGACCCGACTGCTTGCCCTTAACCGCCTCGCGTGCGACACGCTCCGCGGACGAGCCGGGCAGCAGCGAGTATTCGGCGGTCACCCAGCCCTTGCCGCTCCCGCGCATCCAGCGCGGCACGTCGTCGTCCACCGACGCCGTGCACAGCACCTTCGTGCGACCAACGACGACGAGGACCGACCCGGCGGCGAGCTCGGTGTAGTCGCGCACGAGCTCCATCGGACGCATCTCCTCGGCCGCCCTGCCGTCATGCCGCATCGGTGCTGGGGTCTCCATCGGATGGCTCCTTCGTCGTCGGACCGACCGAAGCTACCCGGTTGGCCCCTCGCCGCGAGACAGGACTCCCGCTGTGCCGAACGTGACGGCGCGTGCCTGCCCGAGCTCCGGCCCGAGCAAGCGCCCTCCCATCTCGGTGAACCACTCCGTGTCGCCCGAGGAGAGGAAGCGATGCTCGACATGGCGAGCGGGGTCGGCACGCAGCCCCGAGGACACCAGGACGTCACGGACGTCGAAGGCGGTCTCTTCCGCGGACGAGACGAGCAGCACGTCCCGGCCCATCACGTCGCCGATCGTCCGCGCGAGGTACGGGTAGTGCGTGCAGCCGAGGAGCACGGTGTCGACCCCCGCGTCGACGAGGGGCGCGAGCAAGCGCTCTGCCAGGACGTGCACCTGGTCAGAGTCGGTCTCGCCCCGCTCGACGAACTCGACGAAGCCGGGGCAGGCGGCGCACGTCAAGTCGACCTCGGGGGCCAGCTCCTTGGCAGCCCGCTGGTACGAGCCGGAGGCGATCGTGCCGACGGTGCCGATCACGCCGACCGCGCCGCGAGCGGACGCGTGGAGGGCGGCACGGAGCCCCGGCTCGACGACCCCGACGACGGGAACGCCGCACGTCGACCGCAAGAGCTCGAGAGCGACCGACGCCGCCGTGTTGCACGCTACGACCAGCATCTTGACGCCCTCGACTGCGACGAGATGCTCGGCGATCTCAAGTGCGAAGGCTCGCACCTCTTCGGCCTTGCGAGAGCCGTAAGGATAGCGAGCGGTGTCGCCGACATAGACGAGCTCCTCCCCTGGCAACAAGTCGATGAGCGCCCGGGCAACCGTGAGGCCGCCGAAGCCACTGTCGAAGACACCGATCGGTCTCTGGTCCACGCGCTCGATCCCGCCCCGGTCCCGACCGTCGAGAGCGACCACTCGAGCGGTCGCCCGCACTCAGAAGTAGATGACCTTGCGAGCCCGCTCGGTGACCTCGTCGAGGTCCCCTGTCCACGCGCCCGTCGAAAGGTACTTCCAACCGCCGTCGGGCGACAGCACGACGATGACCCCCGCTTCGATCTGTCGGGCGCAGCGGACTGCCCCAGCCAGCGCTGCCCCCGTCGACAAACCAGCGAAGACGCCGACGTCGACGAGGCGCCTGGTCCACTCGATCGACTCACGTGGGCCGACAACGGTCTTGCGGTCGAGGAGCTTCTCGCCCCCGAGCTCGCCGAAGATCGGTGGGATATAGCCGTCGTCGAGGTTGCGCAGTCCGTCGACCATCTCACCGGTCGGCGGCTCCACCGCCCACACCTCGACCTCTGGCCGGTGCTCCTTCAGGTACCGCCCGACGCCGAGCAGGGTTCCACTGGTGCCGAGCCCGGCGAGGAAGTGCGTGACGTCGGGCACGTCTCGAAGGATCTCCGGTCCCGTCCCGTTGTAGTGAGCGAGCGGATTGGCGGGGTTCGCGTACTGATAGAGGAACACCCACTCGGGATTTTCGGCAGCGAGGCACTCTGCCATACGAACGGCACCGTTGGAGCCTTCTGACCCTGGAGATTCCACGATCTCGGCGCCCCAGAGCTCGAGCAGCTGCCTCCGCTCGACGGACACGTTCCCCGGCAGGACCACCTTGAGCCGGTAGCCCTTCACCCGGCAGACGAGGGCGAGGCCGATCCCGGTGTTACCGGACGACGGCTCGATCAGGGTGGCACCTGGGGTGAGCATGCCCTGCCGCTCGGCGTCCTCGACGAGCGACAGGGCGACGCGGTCTTTCACCGAGCCACCCGGGTTGGTGCCTTCGAGCTTGAGGAGGATCCGCACCGACGACCGAGGGCTGAGCGCCGACACGTCGACGACAGGCGTGTCGCCGATGAGATCGAGGATGCTGCCGACCACCGCCATGGGACCGGGCTCCCTCGCCCTAGAGGGACCCTCCGGCGACAGCCGGGAGGATAGAGACGACGTCACCCGCCCGCACTGCTGTGTCCAGCCGGTCCAGATAGCGGACGTCGTCGTCGTTCAGATAGACGTTGACGAACTTGTGGAGCGAGCCGTCATCGGTGAGGAGCTGGCCGACGAGGCCTGGATGCGCGACCTCGAGGGAACGAAGCACCTCGCCGACGGTCGAGCCATCCACCGTGGCCGACGGCGCGCCGTCGGCGGCAGCACGAAGCAGCGTCGGCAACTTCACTTCTACAGACACCGGACCTCCGGGGCGCTCGACGGCCTTAACGACCTGGGCGACAGCCTCAAATGACGACCTGACAGGTCATATTCTAACGCCCGCACGCGTCCACCGGGCAGCCGCTCGTCGCCTCACTCGGTGACGACGACGGGCTCCTCGGTCGCCACGCCGTCGACGATGCGGTAAGAGCGAAGGGAGACGGCCTCCAGACGGAGTGACGCGATGACGTAGTGCCAGGCCGGGTCCGGAGCCTGGTCGATGTCGGTCGGCGACGGGTAGGGGTCGGTGTGCGTATGGGAGTGGAACACGCCGATGACGGAGCTGCCTGACGCCTCGGCGTCCCTCTCCACGTGCAGGTGATCGCGCGGGTCGACGGTGTAGATCCGAGACGAGCGCGCCGCGTTACGCGTCGGGTAGACGCGCCGGACAATCCCTGTCTCGGGGTCGCCTGCGACGAGACCACAGCCCTCTTGCGGTGCGGCCCGAAGGCACGCCGCGACGACCTCGTCGAGCTGGGCTTGCGTGAGCACCAGCAGGCCCTCTCCGACCCATGCAAGCTCGCTCATCAGCAGAGCAGGCTACCGTGTCGAACCGTGGCTCCGAGAGGTTCCCAGCCGACGTCGAGCGGCGCGGGCCGTCCGCGCCCGTCCTCGGCGAAGCACGACAGTGGCCCCGTGCTGCGGCGCGTATCGCAGAATCGCCGGGCCCGACACGACTACGACATCCTCGAGACCTACGAGTGCGGCATCGCTCTACGTGGTGCAGAGGTGAAGTCGCTCCGCGATGGCCAGATGACCCTGCAAGATGCCTATGCGCGGGTCGACCGTGGAGAAGTCTGGCTGCTGGGTGCGCACGTCGCTCCCTACGAGTACGCGAACGGCTTCGGACGGGTCGACCCCGAGCGCGCACGCAAGCTCCTTCTCCACAGGAAGCAGATCGACGAGCTGCAAGGTCGGGTGGCGCAGCAGTCCTTGACGCTCGTCCCGCTGTCGGTCTACTTCAAAGACGGGATCGCCAAGGTCGAGATCGCCCTGGCCCGCGGGCGCAAGACATACGACAAGCGCCACGCCATCGCCGAGAGGGATGCTTCGCGCGAGTTGCAACGGGCCGTGAAGGAGCACCGCCGCTGAGGACGAGAGCCCACCTCTGGTTCCCGACCCCCGGCCGCAGTGGCTCTGTCCGGCGGTAAGATGACACCGACGAGGGTTTCGTCGACCCCGGGACGAGTGGTCGCAGCGTGCCGGGATTGGTTGTCCAAGACCAGGGGGTGACAGGCTTCGACTTCGGTCGTCGAGGTGGGAGAAGCGAGCCGTGGTCTCCGGAGCCACGTTAAAGAGCCGGAAACCAACACAAATGCCGAGCCTCAGCTCGCACTTGCTGCCTAACTAGCAGCAACGTCTGCCCGTTCTCAGTCCCGCGGAACGGAAAGTGGGCGTCATCTAGCGGGACTTACCTGACCGGTGTCGCCAATGCGCCGAACAGGGAAATCTATGTTGGCTGGAGCCCTGCGCCGATGCCGGTGACGAGCCAGGACTCGAGATCCTTAGACCGGCTGCGCTCGGAGAAGGCCTACTGAGAAGCTGAAGGACGCGGGTTCGATTCCCGCCACCTCCACAAGTTCAGCCTGCACGAACCGCCCGAGGCGCGGGCCTCAGAAGCCGACGTCGAGCCCCTCGTCCCGACCGCGCTCACGCCGGAGCTTAAGCAGCTCCTCCCGAGCGACCTCGTCCAGGGGTCCAAGGTTCTGGGCGATGACCTCCCAGACGCGTTCTGCTCTCACCTCGGTGTAGCCGTGCACGAGGCGGTTGCGAAAGCCGGCAATCGCTGCCCACGGGATCTCGGGATGACGGTCCTTGACTGCCTGAGAGAGCAAGCTCGCCGACTCGGACAACGTCTGCAATCGGTACAGGGTCGCATCGCGAATGTCCGGATTGCTCTCGAGCACAGCTGGACCGTCCGGACCGGACGACCTGATGAGATCGATCGTCTCGGTGATATGCGTCAGGTAAAGAACGTCGCGAGATGCGCTCATAGCGAGACCGCCTCGGCGAGGACGTGATCACGGATGGCGTGATGTACGTCCTCGGCGACGTCGACGTGGTACCCGAGGAGCGTTTCGAGCTCCTGTTGGAGCTCGACCTCGTCGACCAGACTGCGTCCGCGCTCGAAGGTGACGAGCAGGTCGATGTCACTCGTTGGTCGCGCCTCGCCCCTCGCCACCGAGCCGTAGACCCGGAGGTGCGAAGCACCGTGACGTTCGGCGACGCGAAGAATCTCCTCTCGCTTGGCTCGAAGGAGCGCAAGGTCCGGCGCTGCGCCGGAGGCGACCACTCTGCTCGTCGTCACGGCAGCCATCGTAGATCGGCAGGTGCAACACCCCCGGTTCCGGTGCGTAGGTCGATCGCCCCGCCGTCGACCTTGATCACACGGTTCTTATGCTGTCCGCTCACCTCCACTCGTTTTTGCTCTACGTCGGCGCTGTTGAGGGCCATTGCGCCCAGGCCAGAGTCGACGGGAATCGAACCGGCTGCCGCGCTCGGCGACGACGGGACTACCGACCGAGCCCGAGATCGGGGCCTCGGTCGCGGCGGATGCCGCGAACCTGCTCCTGCTCGCGGGCATAGACGAGCGCACGATCTTTCCATGTACCGACGGCCACGTGAAGCTCCTCGTATCGGGTGTCGTCGAGCGGGAACGCCGCCCTCGGCAGGCGATCGATCCTGCCCAACATCTCGGCGAACACCTTCGCGTCGAAGCCGCGATCCTTCTCGGCCGCGAGGTCGAGCAGCCGGTCGAGTCCGTAGCGATCGGCCACAGCCATGAGGTCGACGAAATCGCGGGCTTCGGAACGTCCGAACAGGGCGAGCAGCTTGTCGACGGCGAGCTCTTCGCCAGACAGCAGGGGAAAGCCGGGGCCTTCCTCGACAGGAAACAGGCGTGCGTCGCTTCCGAGATCAACCTCGGTTCGGTCGTCGCCATCGTCCACGAGCAACCGCGCAAAGCCGGAGTGGTCGATCTCCCGCCTGACGCGCAGACCGTCATCGAGAAGTGCCTGTTCAGCAGCCGGGACGAGCCGGTCGACGGCGACGGCGCTCGGGCCGAAGAAGTCGAGATCCCGGGTTCGACGGTCGACATCGCCCCGGACGATGAGCGCGGCACCACCCGCCAGGGCGAAACCTTCAGCCTCAGCCAGCGCGGCGACGATCCGCGCGACGCGTTCCTGCAGCGGGCTCAGCACTCAAGGTCGATCCCGTTCACGGCTGCGGAACCACTCGGACCACGCAGCGCGGACGTACGGCGGAAGGACGAGCTCATCGAGTAGGCCGGCGAGCTCCTCGACGTCGACGTAGTAGCGGACGTCGTCCTCGGTCCCCTCGCGCAGCACCTGTTCGTAGACGCGCAGGCGGTCCGCTCGCTGGCTCATGTCGTAGGTGAGGGCCGGTTCGCTCCAGGAGATATGGAGGGGCAGCTCGATGACGCCGGACGCCTTGACGATGGTCGCGTCGTCGACGTCCTCGGGAACGGCGACCGGACGCGATGCCGGCCCCAGCCACGGGCTCCGCGTCCTGGCCATGTTCGGATCTTACGGCGGGTGGGCACGACCGCCGAGAAGCCACTGCCCCGACGAGAGGCGCAGGTCGACTGAGCCATGCCGACTCACGCCCGGTCGGGGTCACCCAGGAGCTCACCGAGCTGCTCGCGCAAGAGACCGGCGTCCGAATACGGGAAACGCAGCACCACGATTTGCCATGAAAAGCCAACCGGTGTCCCCCTCATGGGTGGGCGCCGGTGGCGCGTCCGGGGCGGGTTTGCCGCTCGCCGGGCGGGTCTCGCAGCCGGCCGGCGCCCAGAAGTAGGGATCGGCGTGACGGTCGGGAGCGATCTCGACACGGTCGATCAGCTCGGACGTCGGCGCCCTGTTGGGTCGCTCCGGCGACCGGCTTGGTGGATTGTGGAAGCACATGGGCAGCGGCCAGGCCAATCGCCAGGTCAGCGATGACGGCAGACGTCTCGACCGCCAGGTGCCACACCTGAACCCGCAGATTTCCGGGCCTCCAGGCATTCGTGTGGGTCGAACAGCGCGTTGCCTAGTGGCACATGAGCCCAGGTCAGAGCTCTGCGGGACCCCCCTGGCGAGGCCCCGCTGCCTCCTTCGCACCGACGCTGCACCGGGCCTGACCACGGCGGGCTGAGCCCTCAGCCTGCCTAGACGAGTAATTCCAAGGGGTCCCGGCTGGCCGGGCATCCACCCCTGACGCGGCGAAGGCGTCCACGATCGGTGCTGCAAACCAACGATCGACCGTGGAGGTCTCTGTGGAGGCCGACGTGGACACGCTCGTCACCGCACTGTACGTGAGGATCGACGACGAGCTGAAGAGGCGCCCGGACCTGGGCTGATAGCGGCCAAACGTCGGTCTGTGCCCGAAGATCTCCACAGCCGAGCTCATCACCCTTGCGGTCATCCAGGTCCTGTTGGACTTCGGCTCCGAGACGCGCTTTTTGCGCTTCGTCCGCCGCCACCTCGTCAACCTCTTCCCCTACGTGTCCAACCAGTCCGGCTACAACAAGCGGCTGCGGGCCCGCGGTTCAGCTCCGGTCCCTCATCGGGGTCCCCGCCCAGGAGACCGGCCTGTGGGGTGACGACACGTGGATGGTCGACTCCATCCCGGTCGAGTGCGGCCGATCTCATGAGACCGCCAAGCGCTCCGAGCTCGTGGGCTTCGCTGGCTACGGCTACGGCTACGGCTACGGCTACTGCGCTAGCCACAGCCGCTATTTCTGGGGGCTGCGCCTCCACCTCCACCTCGTGTGCACGCCGGCCGGCCTGCCGGTCACGTTCGCCCTGGCCAGCCCGAAGGCCGACGAGCGCGACGTCCTGGGCGACCTGCTCGAGGTGGAAACCCACCTGCTAAGCACCCGTCCCGGCCGGGTCATCCTGGCCGACAAGGGCTACGCGTCCAAGGAGCTCGAGACGTTCCTGGCCGACCACGGGGCGACGCTTTTGCGCCCGGCCCGCCGGGACGAGAAGCCTCGTCCCGGCGCCCGCCTCTTGAAGCCGCTCCGCCAGATCATCCAGTCGGTGAACGACACCTCGAAGGGACAGCTCGACCGCGAGGGCCACGGCGGGCGCACGCCTGCCGGCGTCGTCGTCCAGGTGCTCCAGCGCCTGCTCGCCCCCACCGCGACCATCTGGCACAACTATCAGATCGGTGCCCGGCCGGTCCGGTCGCTCATCGCCTACGACCACGGACCCCTTGGAATTGATCATCTAGATGCCTGGAAGGCAGCGGGTGGTCGGGGTCAAGGTCGCCGGAGGCGCACCGAAGGGGCCGGAAGCGAAGCGGAGGACCTCGAGGCCGGCGGAGAGCCGGCTGCTACCCCGACAGGTAGCGGCGCAGCGTCCGTCGCGAAGGACGCGACGGGGACCGACGAGACGGGTACGGATCAGCCGGCACCTCGTCCTGACTGATCACCCAGGCCCTCCCTGACAAAGGTGCTGACCAAACCTATCCCGGAACCCGCGCGAATGCCGGAAGACCCGGAAGTCCGTCGCAGGCCCCGAACGAACCCTTCCGCCGGAGATACACGCCGCCGCTGACCATGGTCACGTGATGCCATTGCCGCCTTGGGATCGCACCGGCTCAGCTGGCCCGGGGGCGGTCCAGGTAGTCGTGCACGGCGCGGCGGATAACCTCGGCCTCGGCAACTTGTTCCGCCTGGGCTCGGGCCCGGAGCTGGTCCCGCATATCGGGCGGGAAGCGGACCGAGATGTTCCCAGCCGGCGCCGAACCGAGGAGGGGACGGCCACCAGTCCGGCGGACAAGGCGTCCGGTGTCCAGGCCGACCTCCGCGTGCTCCGTCGCCTTCTCGACCAACTCGTCGGGAATCGATCGGCCGCCGATCCTGAGGGGTGGTCGCTTGGTGGTCATGGGCGGGACCTCCGTTCTCCGGAGCACAGATGTGCGTACTCCGCTCGCATGGACATGGCGTGCACGACGACCACCGTCCCGTCGTCGGCCACCAGGGCCACCAGCTCCAGTCGATTGCCGGCGCAGTCCGGGCCGAGGAACAAGGTCATGGGAGTGTCCTCGTCCAGCGCATCAGGCTCGTCTCCCACGCAGCCGGGGTGTGCCAGAGCGCGCCACCAAGATCATGGAGCCAGCGCCACCATCGGCAACACGGTGACGCTCGCCTGACGAGCTCGATGCTTGCAAGACGAGCTTCACCGTGCTCCGGATTGGCTCGTCGATGCTGCAGGACATCTCGGACGACAGCAAGGGCTTGGTCGGCTGGTCGGAGCGCGCCAGCCGCACGTGACCCGACGGGAGGCGGGCGAGCACCATCGCCCCGCCCGACGCGCCCAGCCGACGCTGCCTGGGCCGGCTCGTCCCGTCAGCTGCGCGCTGACTCCTTCGGATCGACACGGCGGCGGAGCTCGGCGTACACGGCGGGACCTGCGATCTCCTCGAGGACCTCCCCGAGAGAGTCGACGACGAGGCTGTCGCCCACGTAGGCCTCGGGTCCCTCCGTGCAGCACCACGCCATCGTCTCGCCCTCGTCCCCCCAGTCGGCACGCGACCAGCGACGTACCGTCGCCACCTCGCTGCCGTCGGACTGCTCCTCCCAGTCGACGCGGACCGGGAGCTGCCAGCACACCGACGGCTTCAGCCCGACAGGCGAATCGCCCATGTCAAGCGCTGCGAGGTGGAGCGCACAGCCCGCTCCCCCGCGATAGCCCGGGCGGTTCAAGAAGATGCACGCACCGTCGACGACCCGGGTCGCCCGCCTGGTCTCGTCGGCGAACACACCACCGTCCGCTGCGGCTGCGTGGTACTCGAAGCGACCGTGGTCGAGGGTAGCAGCGAGCGCACTGACCAGGTTGGCCTCGTCGTCTCCGTCGAGCTCCGCACCGACAGAGCAGCAGCCCTGACCGAGCTCGGGCGCAGGTCGGTCGAGGATCCCGACACAACCGCGTCCCCACAGGCACGTCCAGTTGGACAGCAAGAAGGATCGCTCGAAGCGCCAGGAGACGCCGCCGTCCACGACCTCGACGACCTCTGATGCCTGTAGCTCGCCCAAGCTCGTCGCCTCTACGAGATGCGGCGAGCCCGGAAGACCATGTCGTGCACTGCGACCGTCTCGCCAGCGGGATCGGTCACGTCACGTCGCGGGACGTCGTCACGCACGACCTGCCACGACTCAGCATCGAGGATGCTGGCGACCTCTCCTCGGGTGAAGTAGAGCTCGGGATCGGATGGCCGCGGGACGGAGGTCTCCAGGTCGGACACGTCGTGGCCGACGACAAGGAGAGCACCTCCTGGTGCGACGGATGCGGCCAGCCGGGCGAGCACCACGCGCCGCAGTGGACCTCGCAAGTGGACGTACTGGGCCGACACGAGATCGAACGCCGACACCGGGGGCTCCCACTCGGCGAGGTTCGCGTGCACCCACTCGATCCGGTCGACCACCTGCGCACCCGACTGGTCGGCATGCGCGCGAGCGCGCTCGAGGGCGACCGAGGAGATGTCGACGGCGGTCACCGTCCAGCCATTCGCCGCGAGCCAGATCGCGTCGCCACCCTCCCCACAACCCACGTCGAGAGCCGTTGACGGTGCGAGCGTCGCGACCTCCTCGACGAGGTAGGCGTTCGGCTCGCCGCTCCACAGAGCTGGGCGAGACGCGTACCGGTCGTCCCAGATCTGCTCCTCTGTCGGTGCCGTCACGGCCGCAAGCCTACGTTGCCCTACCGCCGACCGAGCAGTCGACCGAGAGCTCCGCGCGACTTCGAGTCGACACTGCGGTCGCGCGACGGCCCTCTCGTCGAGCGCGTGCACTGACAGCGGTCGGCACGCGGGACGTCGCGGAGCACCTGTTCGACATGGGCGCCACACCCGCTCCAGCTCGGGCGCCCACAGGACTTGCACGTGACAGCTCTGCACATACCCACCAGGGTATCAGTCAGTCAGCTAGCCGTGCCACGAAGCTCGAGGAGGGGGCGGGCGCGGGCGCGGGCGGCATCGACCGCGTCTGTCTCGGCCGGCGGCGCCGGCGTCGATCGAATTGACGCCGACCGCACTAGAGTCATGTGCTGGCAGAAAGCGTTGACCCACCCGACCCAACCCGAGAGCCTGCCCCGCCGCGACGTGTCCGAAGGAGGACCATGCCACCGACGGCTAATCGGGGACCGGGGCGAGGCGGTGAGCTCGATCCGGTCAACGCAGGCATCGACGACCTCGACGAGGCTGGCCTGCGCGACCTGCTCTCCGTCCGGCCCGATCTCGCGGAGCCCCCACCACAATCGCGGTCGGAGCTCGTTGACCGCGCCCGGTCGAGCGCGAGCGTCAAGAACTGCATCGAAGCCCTCGATAAGTTCGCCCTCCAGGTGCTGACGGCGTGCGCCGTCGCGGGCGACGGCGTGCACGTCGACGTGGTGCGGGCACTGCTCGGCGGAAGCGACGTCGACATCGATCGTCCGCTCGACACCCTGGCCAATCGCTTCCTCCTCCGCCGCGATGGCGAGACGCTGCAGTTGCACCCCGTCGTCGCGTCGATGCCGTCACCAGCGGGCCTCGGTCGACCCGCCGCAGAGCTGCTCGCAGAGCTGACCGTCGAAGACTTGAAGGCCGTCAGCGACGGCTTGGGTGTCAAGCTCCGTGGTGGCGAACGCAAGGCGGAGATCGTCCAGGTGGTCTCCGCCGTGCTGGCCGACGCCGAGCGCGTCCAGTCGATCTGTGCCCGCGCGCCGGAGAGCGCGCAGACCCTCGCTGCCCGGCTCGCGGGCGGGCCGCCCGTCGTCTACGACGGGTACGGGCTGTCGAGCGCCTACTCGCGGCACGCGACAGCTCGCGAGCTCGCGCTCCCCCACGTCTGGCTTGCGCGCCGTGGACTCGTCGTCCGCCACGAGTGGAGCGGCGCGATGATGCCGCGCGAGGTCGCGCTGGCCCTGCGGGGCGGTCGGCTCTTCGCGACGGTCGCAGGCCAAAGCCCGGTCCTCACGACGAGTCCCGGCGATGAAGCGCAAGTCGACGCCCTCGCCCAGCAGGCCCTGCTCGTCACGCTCTCGGGCGTCGAACGACTCCTCGAGCACCTCGGCACCCACCCGGCGACGCTATTGAAAGGCGGCGGCCTCGGGGTCCGGGAGCTCCGCAAGCTCGCGACGGCGATGGAGATGCCGGAACGCGACGCGACGCTGCTCGTCGAGCTCGCAGCGGCTGCAGAGCTCGTCGTCTCGGACTGGTCGACGCGAACGGCCATGCCGTCGGCGTCGAGCGAGTCTTGGCTCACGTCGTCTACCGGGCCACGATGGGGTCACCTTGTGGCCTCCTGGCTCACAACGTCGACGATCCCAAGCCTCGCAGGGGTCGACGACGAAAGCGCCAAGCCGTACCCCGCGCTGGCACAGTGGGCGCTCTCTGAGTGGGCGCCCCGGCACGCTCCAGCTCAGCAGCGCCGGCTGCTCCTCGAGCGCATGCACCAAGCGAAGCGCGGGAACGCTGTCGAGCTCGACTCGCTCTCCCGGCTGCTCGACTGGGATGCACCTTTGCTGTTCGCGAGCGGACCCGCAAGCGTCCGCACACACACGGCATGGATCTGGCGCGAGACCCAGGTGCTCGGTCTCGTCGCCGCAGGATCGCTCTCGAACGCCGGCGCCGCGCTCGTCTCGACCGGCCTCGACGAGGCGATCGCTGTCGTCGCGCGCTCGGTCCCGCCGGCGATCTCGACGTTCGTCCTCCAAGCCGACCTCACCGCCGTGACCGCCGGCCAGCTCGAGTCGCCGGTGCGCCGCGAGCTCGACCTCCTCGCAGACGTCGAATCGAAGGGTGCGGCCACGGTCCATCGCTTCACCGAGACATCGGTGCGCCGTGGCTTCGACGCTGGGCGAAGCGCCGACGACATTCTTGCATTCTTGCAGTCCCATGCTACAAAAGGTGTCCCTCAGGCACTCTCGTACCTGGTCGGCGACGTCGCCCGCCGCTTCGGCCAGCTCCGTGTCGGGGGCGCGACGTGCTACGTGCGCTTCGAGGACCCTGCGACGGCCGCGGAGGTGCTCCGAGCAAAGCGCACGGCGCGCCTCGGGCTACGCCCGATCGCCCCGACGGTCCTCGTGAGCGATTCGAGTGTCACGACCGTCCTCGACGCACTGCGAGCTGCAGGCTTTCACCCGGCCCACGAGGACGAGCGAGGTTCGCTCGTCTCGAACGAGCCCACGCGCCACCAGGCTGGCGGAGCCACGGCGGGCGATGTCGGCCCGACGCGCGTGACCGAGCGCGACGACGCAAGGACCGTGCCGTCGTCGCGCACCACCGGCAAGCGGGAAGATCTCATCGCCCACCTCGCGCGTCGCCTCGACTCGACGCCCCGTGGCCGAGCGGCCGTGACCGGCATGGGCACTCGCGACGGCACCTTCGCGGCGACAACGCCAAATGGCAACCTCTTGCGCCTCCTCTCCGGCACGGAGGTGGACACCGAGCGCGCCGGGCCGCGCGACCTGCTCGCGACGATCGCCGACCTCATAGACGGCCGGAGCGGATCGTCGCACCCCACCGAGACAGAGCGCCCTCGAGGGATCGCCCGTGACCCGGTAGAGATGGCGCTCCTGCTCGACCACGCGTGCGAGAACGACTGGCTCGTCCGGCTGTCGTTCGCGACACAGGACGGCAGCTCGGTCGAGGTGACCTGTGACGTCCTCGACATCGTCGACGGCACGGCCCAGCTCATGGAGATGTCCAGCGACGAGGAGATCGAAGTGACCATCGGCGCGCTCACGTGGGTCAGGGCGCTCACCGAGGCCGAGGAGGAGCGATGGTACTGAACGGCACACCGGCAGGTGACGAGCAGGCGCAGGGACCACTCATCGTCCAGTCCGACCAGACGCTGCTTCTCGAGGTCGACCACGTCGCCGCGGAGTCGTGCCGAGCTGCGATCGCCGCCTTCGCCGAGCTCGAGCGAGCTCCCGAGCACGTCCACACCTACCGGATCACGCCGCTCGGTCTGTGGAACGCCCGTGCTGCGGGAATCGAGGCGAAGCAGGTAACCGACGCCCTGCGGCAATGGTCGCGCTATCCGGTGCCCGAGGCGCTCCTCGTCGGGATCGCGGAGACGATCGGTCGCTACGGCCGCCTCGTGCTCGAGACAGATCCCCGGCATGGCCTCGTCCTCGTCGCAAGCGACCGGGCGGTGCTCGAAGAGGTCGTGCGCGCCAAGACGGTCGCCCCGCTGCTCGGCCCGCGGATCGACCCGGACACCGTGTCGGTCTACCGCGCCGAGCGGGGGCGTCTGAAGCAGGCTCTCGTCGGGCTCGGCTGGCCCGCCGAGGACCGCGCCGGCTACGTCGACGGCGCAGCCCACCCGATCGCCGTGCGCGAGGACGTCGAGCTCCGCCCGTACCAGCGCCAAGCGATCACCGCGTTCGCCGCCGCGGGCAACGGTGTCGTCGTCCTTCCCTGCGGCGCCGGCAAGACTCTCGTCGGGCTCGGAGCGATGGCCGAAGCAGGCGCTCGCACCCTCATCCTCGTGACGAACACCGTCGCAGCTCGCCAGTGGCGCTCCGAGCTCCTTGCCCGCACGAGCCTCACCGAAGCCGAGCTCGGGGAGTACTCGGGCGAGACCAAGCAGGTCCGACCCGTGACGATCGCGACCTACCAGATCGTCACGACCCGCCGTGGTGGGATCTACCCACACCTCGACGTGCTCTCGGCCGAGGACTGGGGTCTCGTCGTCTACGACGAGGTCCACTTGCTACCCGCCCCGGTGTTCCGCATGACCGCCGACATCCAGAGCCGGCGCAGGCTCGGCCTCACCGCGACGCTCGTGCGAGAGGACGGCCGAGAGGGCGACGTCTTCAGCCTCATCGGCCCGAAACGCTACGACGCGCCGTGGCGGGACATCGAGGCGCAGGGCTGGATCGCGCCGGCCTCGTGCACGGAGGTCCGCGTCACGCTAACCGACGAGGAGCGAATGACCTACGCGCTCGCTGAGCCCGAAGAGCGCTACCACGTCGGGGCGACCGCCCGGTCAAAGCTGGGCGTGGTCGCCGCGCTGTGCCGCGACGCGCTCGCCGCAGGAGAGCCGACCCTCGTCATCGGCCAGTACATCGAGCAGCTCGAGGACATCGCGCTGCGCCTCGGCGCCCCGGTCCTCACGGGCAAGACCCCGACCCGGGAGCGCCAGCGCCTCTACGCGGCCTTCCGCAGCGGCGAGCTGCGCCTGCTCGTCGTGTCGAAGGTCGCGAACTTCTCCGTCGACCTGCCGGAGGCCTCGGTCGCCATCCAGGTGTCGGGAACCTTCGGCAGCCGCCAGGAGGAGGCCCAGCGCCTCGGGCGGATCCTCCGGCCGAAGGCCGACGGGCGCCAGGCGCAGTTCTTCAGCGTCGTCTCCCGCGACACCAACGACCAGGAGTTCGCGCAAAGGCGCCAGCGCTTCCTTGCGGAGCAGGGGTACGCCTACAGGATCGTCGACGCAGAGTCGCTCCTATCCTGAACGGCGTCGGCGTAGCCCTCCGGCTTCCCATGGCGGGCGGGTGCGGCGGGTGCGGCGGGTGCGGCGGGTGCGGCGGGTGCGGCACAGTAGGACCGTGCCCGTTCCTCTCGACCTGCCGACGATGATCGGCGACGACGCCCTCGAGGCCTTCCTCGCCTGGACCGCGGCGCGCGGCATCTCGCTCTACCCCGCGCAGGAGGAGGCGATCCTCGAGGTCTTCGCCGACTCACACGTCGTCGTGAGCACGCCGACGGGTTCGGGCAAGAGCCTCGTCGCATTGGGTGCGCACGCGTTCGCGCTTGCAAACGGCAGGCGCAGCTTCTACACAGCGCCGATCAAGGCACTCGTGTCGGAGAAGTTCTTCTCTCTCTGCGACGTCTTCGGCGCCGAGCGAGTGGGGATGCTCACTGGGGACGCGACAGTCAACGCGAGCGCTCCCGTCGTCTGTGCGACCGCGGAGATCGTGGCGAACATGGCACTTCGCGATGGCGCCGACGCCGACATCGGCCAGGTCGTGATGGACGAGTTCCACTACTACGGCGACCCTGACCGGGGCTGGGCTTGGCAGGTCCCCCTCCTCGAGCTGACTCGGGCACAGTTCGTCCTCATGTCGGCGACACTCGGAGATACCCGCTCGATCGAGCAGGGCCTTGCCCGGCGCTCTGGTCGTCCGGTCGCGGTCGTCCGCTCGGCGACACGCCCCGTGCCGCTCCGCTTCGAGTACCGCAGCACACCGCTGCACGAGACGATCGCGTCACTGCTCGCAGCGGACCAGGCGCCGCTCTATGTCGTCCACTTCACTCAGGCTCAGGTGCTCGCACAGGCTCAGGCGCTGACGTCGGCGCAGATCACGAGCCGCGCCGAGCGCGAGGAGATCGCGAGCGAGCTTGTCGGCTTCCGCTTCGCACCGGGATTCGGCAAGACTCTCGCGCGGCTGCTCCACCACGGAATCGGCGTCCACCACGGCGGGATGCTGCCGAAGTACCGCCGGCTCGTGGAGAGGTTGACCACGAAAGGGCTCCTCCGGGTCGTCGCCGGCACAGACACCCTTGGAGTCGGGGTGAACCTCCCCCTCCGCACGGTGGTGCTCTCCGGCCTCGCGAAGTACGACGGGAGGACCCCGCGCCTGCTCACCGCCCGGGAGTTCCACCAGATCGCAGGTCGCGCGGGGCGGGCGGGGTACGACACCTCCGGTCTCGTCGTCGTCCAGGCACCCGAGCACGTCGTCGAGAACGAGCAAGCCGCGAAGAAGGCGGAGAGCGACCCGCGCCGAGCCCGCAAGATCGTCAAGTCGAAGCCGCCGAGGGGGTTCATCGCGTGGGACGAGGCGGTCTTCGACCGTCTCGTCGGGTCACCCCCGGAGCCGCTCGTCTCCCAGCTGCGCGTCAGCCACGCGACCCTTCTCAACGTCCTCGACAGACCCGGTGACGGCTGCGCGGCGCTCGCCCGCCTCCTCCGGCACAACGACGAGCCGCCCGCGTTGCGCAGGCGGCTTGTCCATCAAGGGATCGCCATCTTCCGCTCGCTCGTCGCCGCTGGTGCCCTCGAGCTGCTCGGCACGGCCGACGACAGGGGTCGCAGGATCCGCGTGACCCGAGACCTCCAGTCGGACTTCGCTCTCGACAGCCCGCTCAGCCCGTTCGTGCTCGAAGCGGTTCCCCGTCTGGACGCATCGTCACCGACCTGGGCGCTCGACGTCGTGAGCGTCGTCGAGGCGACCCTTGCGAACCCTGGACCGATCCTTGCCGCACAGCTCGAGCGCGTCCGATCCGCGGCCCTCGCGGAGCTGAAGGCCGCGGGGGTCGAGTACGAGCAACGCATCGAGGCACTCGACAAGCTCGAGTACCCGAAGCCGCTACGCGACTGGACCTACGAGCTGTTCGACTCCTACCGGCTCGTGCACCCCTGGACTGCCGACCACAACATCCAGCCGAAGTCCGTCGCCCGCGACCTCTACGAGCGGGCGATGACGTTCTCGGAGTACGTCGCCCACTACGGGCTCACTCGCTCCGAGGGCCTCCTGCTGCGCTACCTCTCCGACGTCTACAAGGGCCTCGAGCGCAACGTGCCCGAGGAGACGAAGACCGAGGAGCTCCTCGACCTCACCGAGTGGCTGGGGGAGCTCGTCCGCCAGGTCGACTCGAGCCTCATCGACGAGTGGCGACAGCTCGCCGACGTCGGCGCGGCGACCCCGGGCTCGGCTCCAGAGCGCGCGGACGGCGCCGACGCCTCGACAGCTGACGCCGGGCCCCCTCCCGTCACGGCGAACACGCGTGCGTTCTCGGTCATGGTGCGCAATGCGGCGTTCCGCCGGGTCGAGCTCGCGGCTCGCCGCGACGCCCGGGCACTCGCCGAGGCAGAGGGTGCGGGCGGTGCCGACGCCCCGTGGTGGTCCGCGATGCTCGAGAGCTACTACCTCGTGCACGAGAGCATCGGCACGGGTGCCGAGGCCCGGTCGTCGGCATGGTTCACCGTCGACCGGCACGCCGAGCAGTGGGAAGTCCGCCAGGTGCTCGACGACCCGCAGGGATTCCACGACTGGACGATCCATGCAGAGATCGACCTCGCCGCGTCCGACGACGAGGGTGCTCCGGCGTGGCGCACCCTTCGTCTCGAGCACGGATAGCTACGGGCGTGCTCCACCGACCGCACCGACGAGCCACTCGATGACCCGCTCCTCCATGAACGCCCTGTCCTCGAGCCGACGCGGCAGGTGCCGCTCCTCGGGGAAGCACAACAGACGGTGGTCCTTGCCGGCCGCGACGAGGCGATGGACGAGGCGTGCTGTGTGCCGAAAGTGCACGTTCTCGTCGACCAGACCGTGCACGACGAGCAGGTCCCCGACGATCGACCCGACGTGCTCGAGCACGCTCGCCGCCGCGTAGCCCGCCGCGTTGTCCTCGGGCGTGCCCATATAGCGCTCGGTGTAGTGGGTGTCGTAGCCGGACCAGTCCGTGACGGGCGCCCCCGCGACGGCAGCGCGGAACACATCGGGCGCCTTTGCGAGGCACGACAAAGCCAGGTAGCCGCCGTAGCTCCATCCGTAGACGGCGACGCGTTGCGGGTCGCACAGGCCCTGCTCCGCGGCCCACCGTACGCCTGCGACCTGGTCGGCGACCTCGAGGTGGCCAAGGTCACGCCAGACCGCCTGCTCGAACGCGACGCCACGCCGGGCGCCGCCCCGATTGTCTACGACGAGGACAGCCACACCGAGACGGCGGAGAGCCTGGGCGCGCATGGCCACCGTCGGCGCCCAGTCGTCGCGTACGAGCTGGACGTGAGGCCCTCCGTAGACGGCGACGGCGAGCGGCGGCGGCTCGTCGCCCGGTGGATCCGGTGCGTAGTACAGGCCGTGCAACACGGTCCCGTCTTCGGCCTCGAGCTCGACGATCCGGGGTGGGAGCAGGCCGAGCTCGTCGATCCGCTCGTCTCGCCGGTCGTGCAGGGTGGCGATGGCCGAGCAGTCTGCGAGCGACCGCACCCGGACGACGGGTGGGCAGTCGAGCGCGGCGAACCGGTCGACGAACGCACCGGCTCGCGGGCCGACCGTGACGACGTGAGTCCCAGGCTCTGTTGTGAGCCGTCGGATCTGCCCGCCGGCGAGAGGCACCGCGTAGAGGTGACGCTTCGTCGCGCCGTCTCTCGTCCCGCTGAAGTAGACGGTCCCCGCGTCCTCGTCGACGGCCTCGACTGCGTCCACCTGCCAATCGCCCTCGGTGAGCGTCGCCAGCAGTCCGCCCGACGAGGAGCGGACCTCGAGGTGGCGATAGCCAGACCGCTCGGAGCTCCACAGCCACCGGCCCCCTGCGAGGGCTCGGTAGTCGTCGTGCAGGTTGATATAGCGGGGCGCGTCCTCGACGAGCAGCGTCGAGGACGCACCGCTCTCCGGGTCGAGCAGGACGACGCGCAGGGTCTTCTGATCCCGGCTCTCGACCTGGGCGACGAGCCCCCCCGCGCGCGTCCAGTCGACGCGGGCGAGGTAGGACGACGGGTCGCCGGTGTCCATCCACACGGTCCGACCACCGCGTGCCGACACGACACCAAGACGAACTCTCGCGTTCTCCATGCCGGCAAACGGGTACCGGTGAACCTCCTCTGCGTCAGGCCCAACCGCGTCGAGACCCTGGTGGACGATGCGCAGCGGCGGGATACGGCGCTCGTCGACTTCGGTGTACGCAAGCCAGGCAGAGTCCGGCGACCACCAGAGACCGTCGGCACGGCCCATCTCCTCCTGGGCGACGAACTCCGCGCAGCCGTTCGTCAACCCCTCGGTGCCCGTCGCAGTCAGGCGAAGCGCCGGTGCGGAGCCCGTGACAGTCGCCACGACCTCGAGGTCACCCGCACGGACGACAGCGAGCTTCGTCCCGTCGGGCGAGATACGTGCCGCCGCGATCGGACCGTCCGCCGCAGGCACGACCAACCTCTTGCTCGGCCTGCGCGGATCAGCCTCGACGCCGGTCACGACGTAGATCCCGTCCGGCTGAGGCACGACGAGCGCGTCGGCCTCCGCCGCCCAGGTCGCAACGGTCACCCCCTGGGCAACCTCGCGGGCACGCTCGCGCCGCAGCTGCTCCTCGAGGCTCAAAGCGCTCGCACGCCGCTCCCCCTGCTCGCCAAGGCCGGATCCCCCGACCGCCCCGACCTCGCCGACTGGGACTCGGCCGACCGGGATCTCGACCGGCGCGCTCCCCGGCACGTCCAGCTCCAGCGCGTACAGGCGCTGGTCCAACGTGCCGGGCTCGCTGTAGAGATACGTGAGCACACGTCCTGTCGGGGAGAACGCGGCGTGAACGGGCACGGACCCTCCCGGCACGGCCAGCCGCGCCACCTCGAGGGGCGCTATCGGTCGTCTCGTTACCCCCGACGGTCGGTTGGACATCGGCGACCCTCCTCGATCCGACCGGACGGACCGCTCCGACCGGCACGCTCACGACACACCAGTCCCGGCTGGTACGGGTTCGAGCCACCCCGCCGGCTGTGCGCCGCTCGGGCATTCAACCACGGCCGACCCGTCGGCCTGCTCGACTACACCCCGGCCCGTCGGCCTGCCAAGAGGTGCCCCGACCGTCGTCAGAGGCGACCGGGAGGATTGAGCTCGACGTAGGCAACGCCGTGGACCGGCTCCCCGGCGATGACGCCGGACACCGACGAGTCGCCTTCCCAGTAGACGCTGCCTTGACTGGCCGCGAGGTCGAGCTCCTGGTCGACCATGTCCGGGGTGACGACCAGGTGGCCACCTGGCACAGAGAGCGCCCAACCCGAGCTGTACCGGATGCCGGTCGCCGGGCTCGTCCACGACCCGAGAGCGCGCTCGGCGACCATCGCGCCAGTGAGCGAGGTGCTGCCGCGCGGGCCGACCTCGGTGCCGAGTGCCTGGACAACCTCGCCGGACGCATCCCGTACGAAATAGAGCATGTACTGACGGCCATCCGACAGCTGGAGGCTGAACCAGTCCCATCCCGCTCCACCAAACAGGTCGATCGCTCCCCATTCGTGGTCCATCCAGGATTGCCCGGTGACCGCGACCGGCGTCCCGTGGTCGACCAGCGTGCCGGTCGTGCGGAGCGAGGTGAACGAGTAGTACGACGAGGTCCCGAGAGGACCGAGGTCCACGACTCCCCGGCGACCGTGCAAGACCGCCGGCCTCGTCGCTTGCAGCCGCAGTCGCACCGAGTATCCAGCGACGCCGGCGCGGAGCACGTCGTCGGTGCCCGTGCCGTGCATGCTCCACGGCCCCGTCGAGAGCGCGAAGCTGTCGCGCTCGACAGGAACCGGGTGGGAGGCCTGCTCCTCGCCGTAGTGGAAGGACTTGGCCGTGAGGTCGGTCACCGCGAAGTTGCCGAAATACAGCGGCTTAGGGCCGAGGCCGATGAACTGGAAGGTCACGTACTCGTAGCCGTACGAATGGACCTGGCCGGCGCGGTCCCGACCGGTGAGGTGGCCGTTGAAGTACCACCACTCGACTGCGTCGTGGTGCGGCGCCTCGTCCGCGGCGAGCTGCACTGGCGGGACGGCCACGGGGGCTCTGGCACCAGATCTCGGCAGCTCACGGCGGGGCGGGGAAGCTCCTGCGACCGCGCCGGCGACGCCAGCGAGCATCGAGGCCAAGAGGGCCGACGCGAGGACATTCCTGGTGCCCACCTGATCCTGCCCTGATCGCTACCGAGCTTGCGAGGCCGAGACGACGTCGTCCTTCGCACGCGTCGTCGCCGCCATCGTGGCCGCGAGGTCGGCCAGCGCGGCGTCGAGGACCGGATCGCCGAGGGCCAGCATCCGGGCAGCGAGGAGAGCAGCGTTGCGCGAGGCGCCGATCGCCACGGTGGCGACCGGCACGCCGGTCGGCATCTGCACCATCGACAGGAGAGAGTCGAGGCCGTCGAGATGTCTGAGCGGCACGGGAACGCCGATCACGGGAAGCGTCGTCGCGGACGCAAGCATCCCCGGCAGGTGGGCGGCACCACCAGCGCCCGCGATGATGACCCGAAGACCCCGGCGCCGCGCCGCTCGGGCATAGGCGAGCATCTCGTCGGGAGTGCGGTGGGCAGACACGATCCGGACCTCGTGCGCCACGCCGAGCTCGCCGAGGGTCTCTGACGCCGGTCGCATGACGTCGAGGTCGGAGTCGCTCCCCATCACGACCCCCACCTGGATGCCCGGAACGTCGCCGTCACCTGTGGTCGTCGCGGTCCCCGGCACGCCCGCGACACTATCGGAGCCGAGCCATGCGCTCACGATCCGGTCAGCAGCGACGCGGCGGCACGAGCAGCGTCGAGAGCATCGTCGAGGCTGTCTGCCAGGGCCGTCACGTGGCCGATCTTTCGCCCCTGCCGGGACGTCTTCGCGTAGAGGTGGACGTGCGCGCCCGGCACCTCGAGAGCAAGTGGCAGCCGGGCGGCGACGTCGAGCGAGCCCGGACCGCCCACGAGGTTCACGGTGGCCGCCGGGGCATACAGCGTCGTCGGGCCGAGCGGCCAGTCGAGCACCGCTCGGAGATGCTGGTGGAATTGCGACGTGACGGATGCCTCGATCGTCGCGTGGCCAGAATTGTGGGGGCGCAGGGCGAGCTCGTTGAGCAGCAGCCGGCCATCTCGGGTCAAGAACAGCTCCACGGCACAGATCCCGTGGGCGTCGATCCTCGCGACGACCGATTCGGCCAGGCGGACCGCCTCAGCGGCCACCCCGGCAGGGACATGCGCTGGCATCGTGAGCTCACGGCACATGCCGTCGAGCTGGAGCGTGCCGACCGGCGGGTAGGTGACCATCTCGCCGCTCGGGCGCCGGGCGACGAGCACGGCGAGCTCGGCAGCCAAGTCGAGGTGCTCCTCGACGACCCAGGTGGGCTCGCCCGCGGCCGCGCCGGCGTCAAGCAGGCGGAGCGCTCCGTCGAGCCCGGCGAGGACGTGGACCCCGCGCCCGTCGTAACCGCCGCCGCGTGCCTTGAGCACCACGGGCCAGCCATGACGCTCCGCGAACGCCGTCACGTCGTCGACGCTCGACACCGGCGCGAACGCCGGCACCGCTACCGAAGGATGCTCGAGTGCAGCGATTGCGCTTCGTTGATAGAGCTTGTCCTGTGCGAAGAGGAGCGCTCCACCGCTCGGCCGGACCACATGACCGCTCTGCTCGAGCAGGCGCACGTGGTCCGGAGGGACGAGCTCGTGATCGAAGGTGACGACGTCGCCCATGGTCGCGACCGCAGCGAGGTCTGCAAAGTCATCCGGATCGCCGATCGTGAACTTCGCTCCGGACAATACAGCCGGGTCGTCGGCAGTCGAGGCCAGCACGTGGAGGTCGATGTCGTAGTCGATGGCAGCTTGATGCGTCATGCGTGCGAGCTGCCCGGCACCGATCATGACGACCCGAGACGACGGCGCGACGGAGCGGGCGCGTCCGGCCACCGGGCTGCGTGGATCCGCGCCGACGGGACGTGCGCTGGCGGAACGCGTCACGTGGGGCTGTCGAAGTAGCCGGGTCGGCTGACCCAGGTGTCGGAGACGAGCAGCACGCCCGATCGCCGCTCTAGGAGGCGGCGCAGGCCGTCGAGGAGAGCCCCACACTTGCCGTCGGGCAGCACGACGGTCACCAGCGCGAGACCGTCACGGTCGTTGAAAAGCAACCTGCCCTGGTGGAAGCCGCCGTGGCCGAGGCCCGAGACGTTCGGCACGACCGTGAAGCCGGTCGCCCCGACGTCGGAGATCAGCGACGAGACGACTGCGACGTCCTCACCGCCGATCACGACCTCGACCCGCGTCATCCTCGTAAGACCCCATGAGTCATCCACGTGCGCCTATCTCCTCGCTCATCGTGCGCTCAGGCTCCGCGCTCATCCTGCCCGCTGGCTCCCACGGCACGAACGTACCGCCGGGCCGACGGACCGCCCATCCTCCGGCTTCGTCGTCTCGCACCACGACATGGACCCATCGGCCGTCGAACAGGTCTCGGAGCACGGCGTTGCGGCGGACGACGGCCTCCAGGGTCGCGCGCGGAGCAACCACGGCGACGAGAAGCCGCATCGGCTCGTGGTAGGCGCGATCTGCGTCGAACACCGACTGCAGCGGCAGGCCCACTTGCAGGTCACCTCCGCACCCGCGCAGGACTCCGATGCCGCCGACGATGTTGTGCGCTGTCTTGTCGCCCGCCCCCAGGACATCGGGATCGACGGTCGAGAAGTAGTACTGCGCGTTGATCCAGTGCGCGACGACCATCGGCGCCGTGAGGATCGTCTCGAGGGCAAGCCCGTCGGCATCCCCGTCCGGGTCGTAGGAGTGGAGGAAACAGCGACTGTCGAGGTCGACACCGGCGGTGAGCGCACGCGGCCCGACGACGAAGGCTGCATTGCGCGCAAGCCCCCACTCCGGACGGATCTCCGCCCAGTCCGCCGACCTTGCCTCTCCAGCCGACGCGGCCTGGCGCGCACCGGGAAGCCGTCGGGCGCGCTCGCGTGCGACCGAGGCTCCGGCCACGTCGAGGTCCTCCTGGAGCTGGGCCACCGCGGCGCGTCGACCGTGCGGCACGACGTCGAGATCCAGCAGCTTGACGACGTCGGTCACTGTCTCGTGCTCGCCTGCCAGGAAGATCGTGTCATCCGGGATGGCTATGCCACGCGACTCGAGCAGGAGGCGGATCTGCGGACGGTTGAGGATCGCCGCTGCGGCGCGCGCGCTCGAGGCACCGCGGTTGCCACCACAGGCTCCACAGTCGAGGGCCGACGCGTACGGGTTGTTCTCGGTCGTGCTGCCGTGCCCGCACAACAGCACGAGCGGGGCGAACCCGCGCGTCAAACCCATGGTCGCGAGCATCGTCTCGGCGAACAGCGCCTGCTCGTCGTCCGTCATCGCCCGGTCCGATGCTGCCGGCTCGACGACCGTCGCCGGACGCGGCGCGAGGAACGTGCCGAGCCGTTTGCGCAGGCGCGCGTACGCGCTCGGTGCCACGGTCTTCGCGACCCCCAGCGGCCCTGCGGCGAACCCTCCGGCCTCGGCGAGGACGAATGCCGCAGACACGCCTTTTTTCGCCGCGGCGAATGCGTCGGTCATGCCAGCCAGCCCCTGGACGTCCTCGAGCCGGCGCGCCGCCGACCCGTCGTCGACCTGGGCTGGGTACTCCCCGACGTCCGCGACCGGTCGCACGAGCGCGGGACAAAGGTCGATCGGCTCCGCCGCTCCCCACGGCCGAAAGCGCATCGGCAAGCCGAAGAAGCCCGCAAAGCCGAACGTCTCGTACCTCCCACGCGCTTCGAGATGGCGGCGGAGACCTTCCGAGCGCGTGTCGATGCAAAAGACAGCCTGGGCTAACGGCCGATTGAGTGGCCGACCCGCGACTGCGCCCCCGAGCGCACCGAGGAGATCGTCTCGAAAGTGAGCCTCGTATGCCGCGAGCCAGATAGCAGCGGCCCGTCCAGGTGCCAGTGCGGTCAGCGCACGACGAAGATCGTCGGGCAGGGTCGCGTCACGCGGATCGACGTCTGCGTCTCCACTGCTCACCCGCAGGGCTCGCGAGGCCCTGCTCGACCGGAGCTCGTTGCGAGGGCGACGCCGGTGGGTCGCGCTCTCGTGCCCGTCGACTGCTGCCTCGCGCTGCACGGCGTCGTAGCCGAGCCGCACCGCGAGGTAGTCGAGCAGGTGCAGAGCCGGCCCAGGCTCCTCGGCAGCAGCCCAGCGAGAGCGCCAGAGCGCATGCCCCGCCCATCCCGGCATCCGCGCCAGCTGGCCCGAGAGCTCGTCCACGCGATCCACCTCGGCGACACCGAGGCGTTCCAGGCTCGCAAGGATCGCGTCCTCGGCCCGATCCGGCAGGCTTGCGAGGACTGCTCGGCCTCGTACGCCCGCAAGCCGTCGTGTCGCCGGGTCCCGGGCCACGACCCAACGCCACGCCGCGTAGAGCCCGCCACCGTCGGGGTGCGCGAGCACACCGGCGGCGTACGCGGCGCACCACCTCGCCACCTCGGCATCCGTCGACTCGGCGAGGCGAGTCCCGCGGGACGCGTCGTACCGTGCGAGGGTCGTCGTGCCCCCGGCGCGCGCCCCGCGCGCACGAACGGTCCCGCTCGCGCCGACCTCGCCGTCCGCTGCTGGTCGACCTGCGGTCTTCTCCGAGCCGTGCTCGTCGAGCGCGTGCCAAAGGTCTTCCGGCACCAAGCGCCCGGTCCGCACTGCGTCTGCATAGAGATCTGGTGACGGGTAGCCGTGCACGCCGAGAAATCGTGCGGAGAGCTCGACTGCCCTGTCGAACGAGTGCTCGCGCAAGCCCCACAAGGGGTTGACGGCAATGAAGCTCGACAGAGGCCAGAGCGGGGCGACGATCCGTGCGGCCTCGTCGACGTCGGCGAGGAGGATCGCCTGCTCCCCCGAAGCGCTCGCCTTGGTCATCTCGACGCCGCCGGCTCGACTCGCGGCCGACCGAAGTCGGTCAGCACCGCCGTCGACCACCTCCGCACAGGACGCGCCCGCAGCGCACGCGACGCCGCACTGCCGACGACCGCGACGACAAGGAGCCACCAAACACTCACGGAGCCCCCGCCCGCAAGCGGCATCGCCGGGGCCAGCCACACGCCGACGACCGCGACGACAACGCCGTAGCAGGCAGACATCGCAACGACCGCACACAGCGACGCTGTGCCCACGCGGAACGAACGCGGTGCTCGGGCCGACCAGGCAAAGGCGGCGGTGACGACGGTGATAGCCGCGAACACGAGCAGCACCGTGGCACCGCGGTAGGCGTGCGCTCGGGAGATCGCCCAGAACGCAGAGACTGCGGCAGCGGCCGCGAGCCCGGCGACGAGCACCCGTTCGGGGAGCGACCACGTCCTTTCCGACGAGACTGGAGCGTGGCCACGTCGCGGCACCTGCGCGCCCGACCCGAGGAACAGCGTTGCTTTGTACATGGCGTGACCGAGCAGGTGCACCCCCGCCGCGAGATAGGCCCCGACGGCACACTCCGCGAGCATGAAGCCCATCTGGCTCATCGTCGACATGACGAGAGCCCCCTTGACATCCGGCTTGCGGGGAGCCGCGAGAGCCGCGAGGACCGCACCCGTCGCCGCCGAGGCGAGCACGAGCGCCATCGCAAGTCCCGAGTCGCTTGCGAGCGCGCCGAGACGGATGAGCAGGACGCCTCCCCCGTTCACGATCCCTGCATGCAACAGCGCCGAGACCGGCGTCGGAGCCGAGACAGTGCCGGGTAGCCAGCCACCGAAGGGGAGCTGCGCACAGCGGGCAAGCGCCGCGACGACGATGAGCACGGCGACCGGCGCTGCGAGCGCCCCGAGGCTCGACGCGGCGGCCCGTAGCTGTGCGGCATCCCCGAGATCGACTGGGCCGACGCGATCAGTGACCAGCGTCAGCGCGACGACGAGCGCCGCGTCTCCTGTCGCGAGGAACGCCACGGTGCGGTGCGTCGACTGGCGGACTCCGGGCAAGTCCATCCGAGCCCCCATGACGACGGCAAAGCAAGCACCTGCTGCCACCCAGGCGATCGCCATCTCCCCGAACGTCGCAGCTGCACAAACGACGCCCATGGCAGCGACGACAGCACTCGTGGACCCGAGAATGCGTTCGAGCCTCGGACTGCCCCGCAGGTAGCGGAGCGAGTAGCTCTCGACCGTGGCGCCGACCCCGGTGACGAGCACGAGCAACGAGACCGTGAGGCGATCGGCGAGCAGGCCGACAGTCCCGATCTGGGCGACGCGCAGAGGTCGGAGCGCGAACGGCCCCTCCATCGCGACCGCGACAAGAGCGCCGACGGCACACGCGGCCGCTATCCATCCCAGCCCGAGCGCGATTGCGGCGCGCCGATCGCCGAGACCGCTCACCCGCGAGACGACGACGGCGCCAGCGACCGGCACACAGACGGCGCCGGCGAGCAGGATCTTTCCGAGCGTATCCGTCACATCGAGCTCCCGGGCGCACGCCATCCAAGACGTTCCAGACCGCAATTTACGAGATGCACATCGTGAATTCTAGACCGCTTTTTTTTGTCTCCGCAACGCCGGGCCGGACGCGTCGCGACAGGGATCTCAGACCTGGCAACACGCCGTCACAGGTCCGTCGGGCGGGGCGGGGCGGGGCGGGGCGGGGCGGGGCGGGAATGTGACCGGCACGGTGCCAGGACAACTACCGTTGGCGCGGTGACGGATCCTGCCAGCACGCCCGCGGATGCGCCCCGCCCGGGCTGGACGTTCCTGACCAATCACGGCCACGTCCTCGTCTGCATTGCCAGCGACCCGGGGATCCGAGGCAGGGACATCGCCGACAGGGTCGGGATCACCGAGCGCGCCGCGCAGGCGATCATCGCCGACCTCGTCGCGGGTGGCTATGTGCGGCGGACCAAGAACGGTCGCCGCAACCACTATGAGATCGTTCCCGAGCAACCCCTGCGCCACCCAGTCGAGCAGCCTCACCGGGTCGGCGAGCTCCTCGCCGGCGTCGCCGGGCTTCCCCCACTCGAGGCCGTCGCGGCGCGCCTCCCCCGGGCGGCACGAGCTCCAGCCGGCCACCACTCGAGGAGCTGAGCACCGAGGCCCCGGCGTCCAGCGACCACAATGGGCCGATGAGCGAGCCAGCGAGCCCCCCCGTCGCCAGCGAGCCCGCATCAGAGACAGGCCGGCTCGAAGCCTTCAGCGACGGGGTGATGGCGGTGATCATCACCATCATGGCGCTCGAGCTGCGCGCGCCGGCCGGGGCCGGCCTCCCCGCGCTCCGAGCTCGCCTCCCCGCGTTGCTCGTCTACCTGCTCAGCTTCACCTTCATCGGTATCTACTGGAACAACCACCATCACCTCGTGCGGACGGCACGGCGGGTGAACGGCGCCGTCATGTGGTCGAACCTCCACCTGCTGTTTTGGCTCTCACTCGTCCCCGTGCTCACCGAATGGGTCGCCGACCAGTACCGTCATCCCCTTCCGGCCGCCATCTACGGGGTGGTCGCCCTCGGTGCCGCCGGCGGCTGGACATTGCTCAGTCGCGCCATCGTCCGGTCCGACGGGCCCAGCTCGGCGGTTGCGGCCGCCGCCAGCACCGACGCGAAGGCCAGGATCTCCCAGGCCCTGTACGCCGCAGGAGTCGGCCTGGCGTACGTAAGCCCGTGGATCGCCTACGGGTTGTACGCCGCCGTGTCCGTCATGTGGCTCGTTCCGGATCGGCGCCTGGTCCAGTCGTGACAGCCACGACGGACGCGCCGCTCCGTCGCGTGGCTCAGACATGGACGTCTGGGACGCGCGCCGCGGGACGCGACGACCGACCCTCAGCGCGCGGTGCTCCCCGTGACCCGAGTCGGGGCGCCGCCGTAGCGGCAGGGGCAGCGCCTACGCTCCGGCCATGGAGGTGACGACCGCCGCGAGCGGGCGGGGGTCTCGCCAGCCCAACTTGCCAGTCGACCACGACGAAGCGGATCGCGCCCTGCGGTCCTGGCGGTTCTGGCTGGTGGTCGGGCTCGCGGGCGTCGGCGCGGGCGTCGGCGCAGGAGCGCTCATGGCAATCCTCCACGCCGTCCAGCACCTCGCCTACGGCTACCGTCGCGGCAACTTCCAACGCGGAGTCGACCGGGCCGCGGCGTGGCGCCGGTTGGTGGTGCTCGCAGGTGCCGGGGTCGTGCTCGGGGCAGCCTGGGTGTTGCTTCGCAAGCTCGGCGGGCCGGTACGCGGGCTCGACGAAGCCGTCTGGGAGCACAAGGGGCAGATGCGTCCGCTCGACACGGCAGCCAATGCTCTCCTGCAGATTGTCGCGGTTGGGGCCGGCGCGACACTCGGTCGCGAGGGTGCTCCGAAGGAGCTCGGCGCCGGGGTGGCAAGCGGGCTATGCGACTGGGCGGGGCTCACGCCGACCCAACGCCAGATCCTCGTCGCCTGCGGGGCAGGAGCGGGGATGGCAGCTGTCTACAACGTGCCACTCGGCGGTGCGCTGTTCGCCGCGGAGGTTCTCCTCGGGACCATGGCACTTCCTGTCGTCGTCCCCGCCCTCGCAACGGCTGCTGTCGCAACCGGCACCTCGTGGCTCCTGCTCCCGGACCGCCCGACCTACGACGTCGGCCAGCTCGAGACGACCGGGTCGCTCGTCGGCTGGGCGCTGCTGTTTGGCCTGCTGGCGGGCGTGCTCGGAGCGGCACTGGTCGTCCTCGTTGGCTGGGCAAAGGAACGGGCGACCAAAGGGACGCGTGCGTTCGGCACCATCACGGCGACATTCGCAGCGATCGGCGCGGTGGCCATCGCCCTTCCCGAGGTGCTCGGCAACGGCAAGGACGTCACCCAGCTCGCGCTCTCCGGTGCGCTCGGGTTGCCGCTCGTCGCCGCCGTCGTGCTCGTCCGTCCCCTCGCGACCGCCGCATGCCTGCGGTCCGGCGCGGTTGGCGGGCTGTTCACACCGACCATGACGATCGGCGCGCTCGCCGGGACCCTCGCGGGACGAGCCTGGGACGTGCTCATTCCGGGCAACCCGGTGGCGGCGTTCACGCTGATCGGCGCGGCGGCACTGCTTTCTGGTGCGATGCAGAGCCCGATCGCCTCCATCGTGCTCGTCGTCGAGCTCACACACAGCGGGCTCTCCCTGCTCGTGCCGATCGTCCTCGCTGCGGCGGCCGCGACAGCCGCCTCTCGTGTCCTCGTTCCCGCCTCTCTCTACACCGCCGCGGACTGGTGGGGCTCCGGGCACGACCGCTCCTCGCGACGACGAGCCAGAGGAGGCATCGCTGAACAGGCCCGGCGGCTCCGCCGCCCGCCGGACGACGCAGGCCTGTGACGCATAGCGCGCTCAGCGCGTCCGGGTGAATCGATGGACGGCCTCGAGCAGCTCGGCGGTCTTCTCGGAGGCGACCGCCTCGTCGCCCGAGGCAAGGGCATGACGCACGCAGTGGTTGACGTGGTCGTCAAGGAGGATGCCCGCCACCGACTCCAGCGCGGTCGTGACGGCGGCGATCTGCGTCAGGATGTCGATGCAGTAGCGGCCGTCGTTGATCATCTTCTCGATGCCCCGAGCCTGCCCCTCGATGCGACGCATCCGCTTCACGAGCGCGTCCTTGTCGTGGTTCGCGACGTAGCCGTAGCTCTGGCTGGTCCCGCCCCGTTCCGGGTCGTTCACCGGCTGTCCCTCCCCGAGCGAAAGCGGCGCAGGCGCAGCGAGTTCGTGACGACAAAGACACTGGAGAACGCCATCGCCGCCGCGGCGAGGATCGGGTTGACGATCCCGGCAACCGCCAAGGGTATCGCGACGACGTTGTAGCCAAAGGCCCAGACGAGGTTGCCCTTGATCGTCGACAGCGTCCGGCGCGACAGGCGGATCGCGTCCACAGCCGCCCGGAGGTCGCCCGTGACGAGGGTGATGTCGGACGCCTCGATCGCGACGTCGGCGCCCGTTCCGATAGACACACCGAGGTCGGCGCGAGCGAGCGCAGGTGCGTCGTTGACGCCGTCGCCGACCATCGCGACGACCTCGCCTGCATCTTGGAGACGGGCGACTTCTGCTGCCTTGCCCTCAGGACGGACGCCTGCGAGCACGCGGTCGATCCCGACCGCTGCTGCGACGGCACGGGCTGTCTGCTCGTTGTCCCCCGTGAGCAACAACGGCGTCAGCCCGAGAGCACGCAGCTCGGCGACGGCCTGCTGACTCGTCGCCTTGAGGCGGTCCGTCACTGCGACGAGCCCGAGCGCTGCCCCGTCCGACGCGACCACGACGACCGTCGCGCCCTCGTCCTGCAAGCGGCCGACCTCGTCGGCGAGGCGCTCGGAGAGGTGCACTCCCCAGTCGGCGAGCAGATCGGGGCGGCCGATCACGACCGCGTGGCCCTCGACGACCGCCTCGACGCCGAGACCAGTCCGGGATGAGAAGGACTCGACTCGCGGTAGCGTGCCGACGCGGTCTCGCCCATATGCGGCAAGCGCGCGGGCAATAGGGTGCTCGCTCGCGTCCTCGGTGGCCGCTGCGACACGCACCAGCTCGTCCTCGTCCACCCCCTCCGCGCACACGACGGCCGAGACCGTCATCCTCCCCTCGGTGAGCGTGCCGGTCTTGTCGAGCACGATGGTCGTGACCTTGCGGGTCTGCTCCAAGACCTCCGGGCCCTTGATGACGATGCCGAGCTGGGCACCGCGGCCGGTGCCGACCATCAGAGCAGTCGGCGTGGCAAGCCCGAGGGCACACGGACAGGCGACGACGATGACCGCGACCGCCGTCGAGAAGGCTGCGGTCGTGGCGACACCGCCAAACATGAGCCAGCCGAGCAGTGTGAGCGCCGAGGTCGCGACGACAGCCGGGACGAAAACTGCGGACACCCGGTCCGCCAGGCGTTGAACTGGAGCCTTGCCAGCCTGGGCAGCGGCCACCAGCCCCGCGATCTGTGCGAGCGCTGTCGACGCGCCGACTCGGGTGGCTTCGACGACAAGCCGACCGGACGTGTTGAGCGTAGCTCCGGCGACCTCATCGCCGGAGGAGACCTCGACGGGAACCGGCTCACCCGTCAGCATCGACTGGTCGATTGCGGAGATGCCCTCGACGACGACCCCGTCCGTCGCGACCTTATCGCCGGGACGCACGACGAAGCGATCACCGACCGCCAGGTCCTCGACGGGGACGAGGGTCTCCGTGCCATCACGCACGACCCGAGCCTGCTTGGCTCCGAGCTCCAACAGCATGCGGACGGCCTCGCCTGACCGGCGCTTTGCACGCGCCTCGAGGTAGCGACCGAGAAGGATCAGCGTGGTGATCGCCCCAGCCGTGTCGAAGTAGACGTCGGTCGAGATCCTGCCGACCACCACGACGGTCGACCACGTCCAGGCGGCGATGGTGCCAACCGAGACGAGCGTGTCCATCGTCGCGGCCGCATGGCGGGCATTTGCGAAAGCCGCCGTATGGAAAGGCCAGCCGCCATAAAAGACCACCGGGGTGGCGAGCGCGAAGGACACCCACTCCCACCCCGGTGGTCGAGACGCCATGACCCAGGCGAACACGAGCAGGGGAACGGTCAGGACGGCAGCCACGACAAGCCGGGTCCGGTACGAGCGGGACGGGTCGACCGTGCTGCCCGCCTCGGCAAGCGCAGCCCCGTAGCCGGCGGCTTCGACGGCGCCGATCAGGTCCTCGACACCAACGCGGACGGGGTCGAAGGCGATCGCAGCATGCTCGCTTGCGAAGTTCACCGTCGCCGTCACGCCAGCGACCTTGTTGAGGCGCTTCTCGATACGCGCCGCGCACGACGCGCACGTCATGCCCGTGATCGCCAGCTCGACGCGCTCGCTGCCTTCGACCGGGGCTGTCCCTGTACCGGTAACCGTCGCCATCACGACGCCTCGTAGCCGGCCTCTTCGATCGCGGCACGCAGCTGCTCGTCGTCGAGATCGTCCCCCGTCACCGTCACGAGCTTGGAATCGAGGTCGACGGTGACGCGCGCGACGCCGGCAACCGAGCCGAGCTCGCTCGATACGGCGCGCGTGCAGTGGTCGCACGTCATCCCCGACACCGTGTAGGTGATCGTCTCGGTCATTGCGCACTCCTCTCGTCACCACCTACTATACCCCACCTGGGTATCGCACGACGAGGAGCAGCTGCGGTCCCCGGACCTCGGCCCTCGTCGGCGAGGTCCCGAACCCCGACCGGACCCGACCAGACCCGCTCGAGGCGCGTGACCGGACACGCAGGGTCGGGCCGCGGCAAGCAGCGCTGCGTAGGCACCTTCGGCATGAGCCAGCTCCGACGCGTGGCCACGCTCGACGACCCTCCCGTGATCCAGGACGACGACCTCGTCGAAGTCTCAACCACCCCGGGTTCGATGGCGGCTGTGGTTATTGGACTCCAACGAGTGACTGGTCGGTCTGTCCGCCGGCGTAGAACGCCGCCTCGAGCTCTGCTGACGGCACGTCGTGGCAGTATCCGTGGAGACGCTCGCTTTCGAACCAGTGCACCCATGAGAGCGCCGCAAGCTCGAGATGCTCGACGTCCTCCCAACCTTGCGTGTCGGGACCGTAGATGCGCTCAGCCTTGTCGAGCCCATTGATCGTCTCGGCCAGGGCGCTATCGAACGAATCGGCGACGGTGCCGATGGAGGGCCGGGCGTCGATCTCCTCCAGGTGCTCGGTGAAGCGGACAGAGGTGAATTGCGACCCGGCGTCAGACCGGGCTTCCGCAGTACGTAGGCACATCGGCGCGCCCACAGATCGCTGACCAGGGAGAAAGGCTCGCAAGGGCCGAGAGCGCGTAGACACACGAGCTGCGCTGAGATACGTGTGTGTACTGCGGTGATGGCTTATCGTGGTAGGCAGGATGTACCTGCGAGAGACGAGACGACGCAATGGCGATGGCAGCGAGGTCTCCTACCTCGCGCTCGCCCACAACGAGCGCGACCCGGTGACGGGCACCCCGAAGGCGAAGATCATCCACAATTTCGGGCGAGCCGACACCATCGACAAAGAGGCGTTGGCGCGCCTCGTGCGCTCGATCAGCCGCTTCCTCGATCCGGCTGAAGCGGTGGAAGCGACGGTCTCCTCCGGCGGGGAGGTGAAGGTCCTCGACTCCCGATCGATGGGGCCCTCGTGGGTCGCGGATCGGCTCTGGGAGCGCCTCGGGATCGGCAAGGCGATCTTCCAGGTCGCATCCGGCAGGCGGCTCGAGGCCGAGGTGGTCGAGCGGGTCATCTTCTCGATGGTCGCCAACCGTCTCTCCGTCAAGCCGCTCTCCAAGCTCGCCGGGTGTACCTGGGTGACCAAGCGAGCCTTCATTGACAACCTCGCCGAGGTCACCGACGACGCGTGCTACCGGGCGATGGACTTGCCTCTCGAGGCACTGCCCCAGCTCAAGAGAGCGTCTTCTTCTCGGTGGCGAACCTGTTGAACCTCGAGGTCGATCTGCTGTTCTTCGACACCTCCTCCACGTACTTCGAGACCGAGCATCTCCCAGATGAGCTCGCCGGTGACGATGGCGACGACAACGACGACAACGACGAAGAGGACGAGGCACTCGAAGAAGCCGGGATCCGCCGCTTCTCCTCCCACTCGAAAGACCACCGCCGCGACCTGCCACAAGTTGTGCTCGGCCTCGCGGTGACGAGAGCGGGCATCCCCGTGCGAGTCTGGACCTTCCCCGGCACGACGTCGGATCAGGACATCATCAAGAAGGTCAAGGACGATCTCGGCGCCTGGGGCCTGCACCGGGTGATCTGGTGCCTGGACCGTGGCTTCAACTCGGCGGAGAACCGGCGCTACCTCCAGCGTGCCGGTGGGCACTACATCGTCGGCGAGAAGCTCCGCTCCGACCAGACC
>Ga0078972_1000746_pt1 | contig 133487 bp, 128 predicted proteins | sample YelNatPaOPGAMG01_FD_67568 | JGI IMG/M metagenome (GOLD analysis project Ga0078972, IMG submission 67568) | Hot spring thermophilic microbial communities from Obsidian Pool, Yellowstone National Park, USA - OP-RAMG-01 (SPADES assembly) (version 2) | ecosystem: Environmental > Aquatic > Thermal...
GCAGCAGGGCCAGGTCGCTCACTGCCACGCGGCCGCCGGGCCTGAGCACGCGGGCGATTTCGCGCCAGACCTGCGGCTTGTCGGGGGACAGATTGATGACGCAGTTGGAGATGACCACGTCTACGCTGGCGTCGGCCACGGGCAGGTGTTCGATTTCGCCCAGCCGGAACTCGACGTTGTCCAGGCCGGTCTGCTGGCTGAACGTGACCGCGTTGCGCCGTGCTCTGGCGATCATTTCAGGTGTCATGTCCACGCCAATGGCGCGGCCGGTCGGGCCGACCTTGCGCGCGGCGATGAACACGTCGAACCCGGCGCCACTGCCGAGATCGAGCACTACCTCGCCCGGCTTGAGCGCTGCCAGCGCGTTTGGGTTGCCGCAGGACAGGCCCATGTTCGCGCCCTCAGGCAGCGCAGCCAAGTCTTCCTGCGAATAGCCGAGATGGTGGGCCAGCGTGTCCGCCGCCGCGGGGGACGCGCCACAGCAGGCCGATGGACCGCAGCACGAGCCACCTCTATGCGCGATGGCACCGTAACTCGCCCGGACTTTGTCGCGGATGCTCTCGTTCTTTTCGTCAGTCATATTTGTTTATCCAGTTTCTGGTCCCGTCTTCAGCTCGCGGTACCACGCAAAGGCAGCACCGCAAACATACCTGCAACACAATTCATCTCCTTAGGCGGCAGAGTTCCGTCGGTTCCACCTTTAAAATCTGCTGCAGCCGTTTATTATCGGCGTTGACTTGCTCGGTGTTTGCAAGGGATTTTTTGACCCAGTCTAGCGCTTCGCGAACAACAACAGATGCACTGGAATTGGCCAACCTGTAATAGACCCATCGGTCGGTCTTTCGATACTGTACAAGACCCGCCTGATACAACACTGCCAAGTGCTTTGAAACCGTAGATGGCGCCAAACCGCACAGCGCGGTTAGTTGGCATACGCACAACTCGCCTCGGCGCAATGCCAGTAGTATCCGGACCCGGGTCGGGTCGGACAATGCCCTTGTAATTGCAATAAATTGGTCGAGTTGATTCGTCATTTCGCCATGCAACGAAACGACTCTACATTGTGAACGACCGAATTGCAAAATATTTTTGCGCGGGCTACCTATCGGAACTGCTAGCCGGCTCGGTCAAACACGTTTCTTGTGCGTCTGCCGGGTCCGACAAATCCTCCCCAGAAAAATCCAACCGCCCACCAAAACCCGAGCTGATGCCGAGTGGGCCCGATTCGGCCCGCAGACAAAGTACACCGCCAGAAACGCACGCCACACACCACGCCAAGAAACAGATGCGAACTGACATACGCCAGCCCACTGCCATAAACCCGCTACGGTTTGCCGTTACCACGGCGTAGTGACCGGTTGCCGCCGTTGTGTTTTTGAGTAGCGCGCGCGGTGGGGTGGTAACCGGAGGCCTGACCTTCGATCAAAATTTAAAACTCATGCCGACCTTGACCGAGAAATAGCCGTAGTTGTCAAAGACGTCATTGCTGAACCCTTCGAACGAATCTCCCAGGAAAACTGTTCCGCCAATACCGACTTCGCCAAAGACACTCAAATTTGTTTTCCGATTGATCGTTATGCCAAACCCAACGTTGCCGCCCAACCCGTGCAGGCCGTCGGACCTGACCGTATCGGCGTCCACAATAATCGGATTGCGATACCTCCAGTGTAGCAACTGGTAGCCGACATTGGCGGTTACATACGGGCTTACAAAAGTATGTGCACCACTTAGATACCTGGGTTCTTCGGACTTTTTAATGGGTAAACGGGCGTCAGACCGGAGGGAAAAGGGCTTTTAGCAAGGAGACAATGGCTGCGTTTTTGGAGAAGTCGGTCGTCGCCGGTTGTCGTTGGCCCCAGCGCTTCGCGCCGGACTCCGCTGCGCTGCGCCGGGCGGAGGCTCTGGGAAAAGCTCGCCCGGGGACACCGCCGCTGGCAGGCTGGTCAGATGATATTTTCGGAGAACGAACTGCAAAAACATTATCGGCTGCTGTTGGGTGTGGAGTTGCCCTGGCAGGTGAAACAAGTGAAGCTGGAACTGAGCGAAAAGCGCGTGGAGATCGAGTTGACGTGGGCCGAAGGCGCCAAAGCCAAGTGCCCGGTGTGCGGCCGGGACTGCACGCTCTATGACTGCGCGCCAGAGCGCACTTGGCGGCATCTGGACACGATGCAGTTTGAAACGATCCTGCGGGCGCGCGTGCCGCGGGTCGAGTGCGTCACCGACGGCGTCAAGACCATCGCCGTGCCGTGGGCCGAGCCGGGCGGACGCTTCACGCGGCTGTTTGAGCGGTTTGCCATTGACGTGTTGCTGAGCGCGCGCAGCGTCAAGCAGGCGGCTGGTTTGCTGGGGCTGTCTTGGGACGAGGCGGATCACATTTTGCGCCGGGCGGTGGCGCGGGGTTTGTCGCGGCGCGAGTTGGAGGCTCTGACGCACCTGGGGATCGCTGAAAAGAGTTTTCGCTCTGGCCAGTCGTATATTTCGCTGCTGACGGATTTGAAGGGCCGGCGCGTGCTGGACGTGGTGGAAGGCCGGACGCAGGCGGCGGCCGAGGCGTTGTGGGACACGTTGAGCGCCGAGCAACGAAAAGAGATCGAAGCGGTGGCCGTGGACATGTGGGAGCCGTTCATGAAGGCGAGCCTGGCCAAAGCGCCGCAGGCGGAACTGGTGCATGACAAGTTTCATGTGTCGGCGCATTTAGACGAGGCGGTGGACCAAGTGCGGCGTGCGGAGCACAAAGAGCTGATGGCGGCAGGCGACGAGACGCTCAAAGGCTCGCGGCAGTTGTGGCTGTATAATCCGCTGAATTTCAGCCAGGAGCAGGCGGCGAGTTTTGCGGCGCTGAAAGATTCGGAGCTGAAAGTGGCGCGGGCCTGGGCGGCCAAGGAACTGTTCACCAAGCTGTGGACGTATCGGTATGAGGGGGCGGCGCGGCGCTTTTTCAAGCAGTGGTTTGGGTGGGTGAGTCGCAGCCGGCTCAAGCCGTTGATCAAAGTGGCGCGGATGTTGAAGGCGCACTTAGAAAACCTACTGGCGTATCTGCGGCATCCGATCACGGACCCGGTGACGGAGGGATTAAACTCGAAGATTCAGACGATCAAATCCAACGCACGCGGCTTCCGCAGCTTCGAGAATTACCGGATTCGGATCCTGTTCTTCTGCGGCAAGCTCAACATTTACCCATTATGAAGCCGGAAGAAGGGATACCTGCGATACACAAGCCCCACTGCCATTGTCCAAGTGTCCTTGGCGGCTCGGTCAGGCAGGCTTCCCGATTTCAGGTCAACAGTACCGCCACCGAGGTAAAGACCCCAAGATTCATACTCGGTCTCCAAGCAAAACGGCGCAATACTCAACAATGCAATCCCGGCTATGTCGCCACTGAACGGGATCGAATACACTCCGTCCAGTTGAACCTGCCAACCATAAGCACGCTTGTCGTGACTCATCATTGGCTCCCGATCACCTGAGCCAGTCGAAGCTGCAACGGCGACACCGGATGCGATGCCGATCGCCGTGGTTAATTCGTATGAACCGGTGCTGTGCAGCGGTTCTCCACCCCACTTGCCGACGCCTCCATTGCTTTGCTCAAAGGAATGCCGCGGCTAATGCGGTATTGGCCTTCATAAACAACACAGCCGGGCAGCGCAAGCAACCCAACCAGCAACGCACACGCACGGAGAGGCAACAAGATTCTGCGCCCAAACACGCAAACTCACTAGTGTTCTCGCACAAACCAGTCAAGGCCGGATTGGGTGACAGCTCGGAACTGAAGGGTAAGCCAGCCGCCCTTGCAGTCAGCACATGAACACGGCTGCCGCCCTGGCACCTTTTTCAGGTCGTTTTATCGGCACTGCACGAGCCGACTCCAAAACAAAAAAATGCTTGTATGGTAGCGAACGGCATGAGCCTGCCCATTCCGCCATTGTGCGGGATAGTACGACCTGACCATTAAATTGCGGAGCAGTAGGCGTCGTGTCCCCATCCAAAAAATGTTTGTTTGGTACCGACGCGTGGCCTCATGCGCCTGCACCCTTGCAATTTACCAAGTTGCCAGGCGCGCGACTGGCCCGGTCGCAGAAGCCCTGCGGCCAGGATGGTCGCGCGCCAGAATGCAATAACCGCCGTTATTGTAGCCGCCGTCGTGAGACGGCGGATTAAAAAGTGCTATTGGGTATTTTGTGGTTTTACGTTGGGTGGCAAGGTGCTGGGTACGCTTAAATACTTGCGTTTCATTCCGGATATGAGCTCGGAGTTATTCCGCGCTCTTACGAGCGCGGCTACGAGGCGCGCCTCTCTAGGGCGAAAAAAGCCCCTGCGACACTCTATCCACCTTGAGAGCCCTGCAGCCAGGATGGCCGCGCGCCAGAGCACAAAAAAGCTTCGCGTATCGAGAGCCATGACTCGGTAAAGCACACGAACAAGTACAACGATATAAGTAGGGAGATTACGCATTGGATTCTGGTGATTGGCGAGGCTGTGGCTGGTTATTCCGCTGTAGTTTGGGGCGGCGCTGTGCGGTTGCGTCATCAAACGCGTTGGCCAAGGTACCTGTCAGACCGCGAAAAGCCCCCAAAAATGGGCTTGACACATGAGTGCAGACGTAGAAGATAGGGCAGGTTCGAGAAGCGATTGCCTATGTGCAGCGGGGCTAGAGTAAGCAATTTTTACTGCTGCGGTGCAGGAAAGCAGTCCCTCTTGTCAATTAATCCAAAAACCACGTTTTGCACCATGAAAACCACAATAATCTTAGGCTTTCGGATTGGGAGGATGCCGGCGGTTTTCTGTTGTGCTGGACAAGGTTTAGCAATGGGGTTAACCTTAGTTTTTCTGACCTTTTGCGGGGTTATACGAGGTGATGAAGTGCGAGTGGAACTTGTTGGCCAATGGCCCGGTTGGCAGCGCGGGCCTGCCTATCGCGTTGCAGTGAGCGGCAACTATGCATACGTGGCAGATGGGGCGGGCTTGGTGGTGATAGACGTGAGCAATCCGGCCAACCCGCAGCGTGTGGGCGGCTACTACACAAGCGGGCCTGCCTCTTGCGTTGCTGTGAGCGGCAACTACGCATACGTGGCGGATGGGTACGAGGGCTTGCAGGTGATTTTCGTGCGCAATCCGGCCAACCCGCGGCGTGTGGGCGGCTACGACACAAGCGGGTCTGCCTGTGGCGTTGCAGTGAGCGGCAACTACGCATACGTGGCAGATTACAATGCGGGCTTGGTGGTGATAGACGTGCGCAATCCGGCCAACCCGCGGCGTGTGGGTGGCTACAAAACAAGCGAGGATGCCCTTGGCGTTGCTGTGAGCGGCAACTACGCATACGTGGCGGGTCAGTACGAGGGCTTGGTGGTGATAGACGTGAGCAATCCGGCCAACCCGCGGCGTGTGGGCCGCTACGAAACAAGCGGGTATGCCGAGGGCGTTGCAGTGAGCGGCAACTACGCATACGTGGCGGAGGACTGGGCGGGCTTGCAGGTGATAGACGTGAGCAATCCGGCCAACCCGCAGCGTGTGGGCGGCTACGACACAAGCGGGTATGCCTATGGCGTTGCTGTGAGCGGCAACTACGCATACGTGGCGGATGGAGGTGCGGGCTTGGTGGTGATAGACGTGAGCGATCCGGCCAACCCGCAGCGTGTGGGCGGCTGCGACACAAGCGGGTATGCCCGGGGCGTTGCTGTGAGCGGCAACTACGCATACGTGGCGGATGCATATTGGGGCCTGCAGATATTCCGAGTGTATTTGTGTCCTTATTTCGATTCCCAGATGCAGTTGCGTGATGATGGATTTGAGGCTTGGCTTCAGACCCGCGCTCCAGGTAATTATCGGGTTGAGGTGTCCGCAGATCTACAGAATTGGCAAACTCTAATGAGGCTGACAAATGTGACTGGCCGGGTGCGGATTTTTGACCCGTACGCAACAAATGCAACCCAGCGCTTTTACCGGGCTGTGGTGGAGTAAGAAAGGGCGGGTGCCTATTCCCCTGGAGACAACTCGATACTTTACGAGCTAAATCAAAGTTACAACGCTAACCATTGGAGGTGAACGTGAGAATGCAAAGGTCTGTATTTGTATGTGGCCGAGGAATGTCGGCATTGTTGTGTACCGTGTTGTTTATGGTTGTCTGTCTGTAGAGCAGTGGAGCTGCACATGTCGATGGCTCAGCCGGGATGTGAATCAGCCCCACCATATGGTTTGGCGTATCTGAGCGATCCGGCAACCAATGTGGGTGTGGAACCATCGGCAGGAGAGGCACGGGATGCGATTCCTTGGGCGGGCATGTTGAACGTCTTCTGGGCTCAGGAGGCAGATACTGCGGCCGTAGCAGGTGGGCTTGAGCAGGGGGCGGAGGAGAAACCCTATCGGCCGATAACGATAAGTCTGGAGGCTGGTACAACAGGCCTTGGCGGGACCATCAACTGGCGATTTACGGATCATTTTGGTGTGAGAGCAGGCATGCATTACTTCAGTTACGAAGCCGATGACATCGAGGTGGAAGGGATTGAATACGCGGGTAAACTGCGGTTGATGAGTGAGCCGATTGGGCTTGACCTTTACCCTTGGCGTGGCAGCTCGTTCAGGCTGACAGTCGGTGTACTATTGAACCAGAATCGGTTGAAAGGTTCAGCCACGGCAGCTCAGCCAGGTACAACCATCGGAATTGGCGAGAATGAGTACGACGTTTATGATATTGGTGGGCTGTATTTGACAGTGGAACGGCAGCAGTTTTCACCGTTTGTTGCGATTGGGGGTAACGTTTACCTTGGCAACAAGAAACGTTGGTCGCTGATGGGCGAGCTTGGCGTGGCATACACAGGCAGCCCGGATATTGAACTTCGTGCGGGCGAGCCAGACAAAGTCAACGAGGCCGATTTGAAAGACGAGCGACAGCAACTCGAAGACGCAACTAAGGATTTCAAGTTTTATCCGATCCTGAAGCTTGGTGTGTGTTTTTCGTTTTAGCTAGGCATGTAACGGCTCTGCAGGCGGTGCTTGTTTCTTGGGGGAATGCTGAGTAGTAGTGTTTTTGATTTTTTGGGAAGAAACAAAGTTGCTGTTTCCCAGCAAGAAACATTGGAGCAGGTCAACCATGAACAAGACAAAGTGTTTTGTGCACAGCCAGTTTATGGCGTTTCCTTGAGGTTCAGGGTCTTGGATTTGGGCTGGGTGAGCGTGCTTAGTTCAGTGTAGTGAACCCCGGACTGTATTGCGGCGCAGAGAGCTCCGCGCCAAAGTGTAATGGCTGTTGTGCGAGCACACCGACTGCACACCTCAGCGAGGCGTCGTCACTATTTCCAGTTGCTGGGCACATTGCTACAGCATGCTGGAATTGCCTACCGACGTTTATGGTAGGCACGCATGGCCTCATGCGTCCGCATTTTTAGCGCAAAGACGCAAAAGCGCAGAGCAAGGTAGGACGCGCAGTCCACTGCGCGCCGCTGTGGGTCGTGCTGACCCGGCTTTTCGGCCGGAAATCCTACCGTCCGCGCCCTTACGAGCGCGGCTACGCTCATCTGCAGTGCTGTAGCGGCGGTCTGTGACCGCCGCGTATTGTTGGCCCACATCTGCAGGACTCTCTTGCTGCACCCATGCTCGGGGAAACAGACGGCGTTCGCAGGACGCCGCTATAGAAGTGAACTGGCGCGCCCCTGAAGGGGTGCGGTAAATTCTGCATTGAAGAGCAAGGCTTCGTCAGGGCCGGCTTCTGTGCTGCGCTCGGGCTATACCAAACTTTGGCTGACGCGCAAGTCGTGTCAATCAATCGAACCGAAAGCGGTGCTGGAGCACCGCGCTACAAAAGCTTCTACTCCAATCCTTCACACCAGAAGCGCAGAGAGTCGGTAGGACGCGGCAGTCCACTTTGCCCGCCGGGGTGGGTCGTGCGGACCCAGCTTTTTTTGGGCTATAATCCTTGCCGTCCGCGCCCTTACGGGCGCGGCTACGTTTAACGGCTGAGACGCTGAGGCGCAGAATAAGGTAGAGCGTGCAGTCCTCTCCGCACCGGAGTTGGTTATGCAGACTAAGTTTCCTGGATCGAATCTTGTTTATCCGCGCTTTTACGAGCGCGGCTACGAGGCGCGCCTCTCTAGGGCGAAAAAAGCCCCTGCGACACTCTATCCACCTTGAGAGCCCTGCAGCCACGGTAGCCGCGCCAGGGTGCAAATCTGGCCTTGCACCACATTACTGAAGGTGCCTGCCTGCGTAGGATGAGGCGTGTCTGCATACCTTTTTGGCAAGGCAGTGAATCTGGTCCTGCGACATTAATAATGGTGTTTTTTCTAAGCGGTCAGTAGCTTTGAAGGTGGGTGATTTGCATGTGTAGCCCGGTTCTATTTTTGCCGGTTTGGCGTGAGCCTAATGGGGTTTGCTTTCTCCAAACGATGGTGCCTCGGAGGTTATCCGGCCGGATAGCATTTTTATGCGACCAAGGTTAGCCTGGAATCGCGTGGTTTTAGCGTAGTTGACAAAAAGGAGTTTTGAACATATGTTCAAATCGTAATGCCTAGGCCGTGGTGCAGGCGTAAGGTCGGGTTTGTGCCGCAGGTGACCTACTTCAAGCCCGCGGGTGTGCCAATGCGGGCACTTGAAGAGGTTATCCTGACTTTGGACGAGCTCGAGGCCTTGCGCTTGGCAGATTTCGAAGGCCTGTACCAAGAACAGGCCGCGGAAAAAATGAACGTATCGCGGGCGACTTTTGCACGGATTGTCGAAAGCGCTCGTAAAAAGGTGGCCGATGCCATCCTCCACGGCAAGGCACTGCGTGTTGAGGGTGGGCCGGTCATAATGGAAGGAGAAACGGTTATGCCAGTAGGACAAGGAAAAGGACAGGGCGGCCCTGGTTTGGGCCGCGGGCCATGTGGTGGCGGGATGCGCCGTGGTGGTGGCGGCCCGGGTGGACGCGGCGGTGCGCCTGCCTGGTGCGTTTGTCCGGGCTGCGGCGAACGCGTGCCACATGTGCCTGGTGAACCATGCAATCAAAAGATTTGTCCCAAGTGCGGATCGCGAATGGTCCGCGCTGATTGAAACTCAAAAGAAAGGAGGTGAGATCGTATGCCGTTCGGTGATGGAACAGGTCCGTTGGGACTGGGTCCCATGACAGGTCGCGCAGCGGGGTATTGTGCCGGGTTTGGTGTACCTGGTTACATGAATCCGGTTCCCGGGCGCGGCTGGGGTCGTGGGTTTGGCTGGGGTCGCGGCGGCGGGCGCGGCTGGCGGCACTGGTTCTGGGCCACTGGTTTGCCTGGCTGGATGCGTTGGGGCTGGTGGTTTGGGTCTCCAACAGCACCAACTGCCACGCCAGAGGCAGAAAAGCAGTGGCTGAAAAACCAGGCCGAATTCCTCCAGGTGCGGCTGGATGAAATCCGCAAGCGACTCGATGAAATCGAGTCAGAGAAAAATGTATGAAAATCGCAATCACATCCACCGGCGCGTCACCGGACGCGCCGGTGGACCCAAGATTCGGTCGGGCAGCGTTTTTTGTCGTGTTTGATACTGAGAGCGGTGAATTCACCGTTCTCGGCAACACGGAAGGACTTAATAGCGCACACGGCGCCGGTATTAAGGCGGCGGAAATGTTGTCCCAACTTGGCGTGGAGGTGGTGATTACTGGTAACTGCGGGCCAAAGGCTTTAGTGACCCTTGAAACAGCGGGCATTAAGGTGGTCACCGGTGCGACAGGGACGGTGCGCGAGGTGCTGGAAAAGTTCAGGCGCGGCGAACTTGGTCATTAGGCGCGTCCAACCTCTGGCCAAAACGAGCATGGAGGAATCAACTAAAATGGACATCAAAGAAATTGTTTATCGGCCTATTGGCGTTATTCACAGTCCACACACTGACCCAGAGAAGACGCCGATTCAACCTGCGTTTGCGTCCGGGTGCCGTGGCACAGCCGAAATTTTCCCTGAGTTCGCCGATGGCCTGCGTGATATCGAGGGGTTCTCGCACATTTATATCATCTACGACATGCATCGTGTGGCGCCGGCGAGACTCCTGGTCAAACCGTTCCTGCACGATGTTTTGCACGGTGTGTTTGCCACACGCGCGCCGAGCCGACCAAACCCGATTGGCCTGAGCATCGTCAGACTCGAACGCCGCGAAGGCAACGTGTTATATCTCGATGGTGTAGATGTGTTGGACGGCACGCCATTGCTCGATATCAAGCCGTATGTTGACCGGTTCGACTGTATCCAGCATACCCGCAACGGTTGGCTGAGCGAGGTTGACGATGCAACTGCTGAAAGCCGAGGCCGGCGGCTGACGAAATGAAAATTGCAATTGCAAGCGGCAAAGGCGGTACGGGTAAAACCACACTGGCTGTGTGCTTGGCTTTGTCTGCCGATGGGCCGGTGCGGTTGCTCGATTGCGATGTGGAAGAACCGAACTGCCACCTGTTTTTGAAGCCACAAATCCAGTTGCGCAAGCTGGTGACGGTCCCGGTGCCGGAGGTGAATACAGACAGGTGTTCGGGGTGTGGCCAATGCCGTGACATCTGCCAATTTAATGCGATTGCGGTCCTTAAAAAGAAGGCAGTGATTTACCCCGAGCTATGTCACAGTTGCGGAGGCTGCGCGCTCGTGTGCCACACTGGCGCAATCCGCGAGGTCGAGCGTGAGATCGGCTACGTGGAGGTCGGGTCGCGCGATGGCGTAATGCTTGTGACCGGCACACTGGATATTGGGCAAACCCTTGCCCCCACGGTGATTCGCGCGGTCAAGCAACATGTGGCACCTGATGGCCTGACGATCATTGATTGTCCACCAGGCACAGCCTGCGCAATGGTTGCTGCTGTGAGGGATGCCGATCACGTTTTGCTTGTGACTGAGCCGACGCCGTTCGGTTTGCATGACCTCAAGCTTGCAGTTGCAACGGTGCGTGAGCTGGGCTTGCGGTTTAGCGTTGTGCTCAACCGGGTCGGTATCGGCGATAATCGGGTCATCGAATATTGCAAGCAAGAAGGTATTCCTGTGCGTCTGCAGATACCGGATGACAGGCGTATTGCTGAGGCGTATTCGCGCGGCGAACTGCCCCTCAATGCTAGGCCCGAGCTAAAGGTCAGATTCAAACAACTTCTGGACGAGCTGGGCACATGAAAGAGATTGTCATACTCAGCGGTAAGGGCGGTACAGGCAAGACGACTGTTGCGGCGTCGTTAGCTGTACTTGCTTCGGATGCGGTGATCGCCGATGCCGATGTTGATGCGGCAGATCTGCACATTGTGCTTAAGCCCGTGACAGTTGAACAGCACGAGTTCCGGAGTGGTCATGTAGCAGTGATTCGCCAGGCTGATTGCGACGGGTGTGGTGTATGCAAACGGCATTGTCGGTTCGACGCAATACGAGCGGTTGAGCAAGATCGCGGCCGGGCAAAGTCCACAGTAGATCCTAGCGAATGCGAGGGCTGTGGAGTATGTGTTAAAGTGTGTCCGAAGCGTGCGATTGATTTCCCTGAACGGGTCAGTGGCGAATGGTTCATTTCACGAACGCGGTTCGGTTGGCTTGTGCATGCACGACTTTATCCTGCAGCCGAGAACTCCGGTAAGCTAGTCACCCATGTACGGAACGTTGCGCGGCGACTTGCACACCGACACCATGCCAGATTGATAATCACGGACGGGCCGCCTGGAATTGGTTGCCCCGCAATTGCCGCAGTCTCAGGCGCAGACGCAGTGTTGATTGTGACTGAGCCGACTGTGTCCGGTGCACATGACCTCGAGCGTGTTTTGGGTCTGGTGCGACACTTTAATGTGCCTGCGTTTGTAACGGTTAATAAGTGGGACATCAACCCGGATAACGCGGCGCTCCTTGAGAATCGCGCAGCAGCTTTGGGGGTGCAATTGTTGCCCCGAATCCCTTTCGATTCAGCAGTTGTGAATGCGCTAGTTAACTTGCAGCCGGTGGTGGAGTTTGGTCCTAGCCAGGCGGCGGACCAAATCCGTCGCATCTGGGCCGCGCTAAACAAATGGCTGAATTAAACCAAGCAAAAGTATGATTCGCATAACTCTTGTCGTTGACAACACGGCGCGCAAGCCAGGGTTACAAACCGAGCATGGGTTGGCTGTGTGGGTTCAAACCGATGCAGGCCATGTATTGTTTGATACTGGCCAAGGCATTGCACTTCTGCACAACCTGCAGGCATTGGGGATTAATCCCGGCAACGCAGATGCAATAGCACTTAGTCATGGGCATTACGATCATACGGGTGGGTTAGCTGCAGTGCTACGTGCTAATTCGCACGCCTTGGTATATTTGCACCCCGGCGCTCGTGCCCCGCGCTACAAAGTTAGCTCACAGAACGTTGCTGCAGAAGGAGACGCAGCCCGGGAAATCGGAATGCCGCAGGAAACCCGCGCGATGGTAGAGCGTTATGCGGACAGAATACGATACGTGGAGGGTCCGACTAAAATTCTGCCTGGTATTTGGCTTACGGGTCGCATACCGCGACGCCACCCCGAGGAAAACCTCGATCGCGAGCCATTCTTTCTCGATCCACGCGGTAAACAACCTGATCCGTTTGATGACGATCAGGCGTTGTACGTGACAACGTCGAAAGGCGTAGTAGTAGTGCTGGGGTGTGCACATGCAGGTGTAATTAACACACTCGATTACATTCGCGAATTGACTGGCCGAGCGCCAGTCGGGGCGTTGATCGGCGGGATGCATTTGCGCAACGCAGGCCAGCAGAGGCTTACCTGGACGATCGCCCGGCTTGCAGGATTTGATCCCGGCCTCATCGTGCCTGTGCATTGCACAGGCGAGAGGGCCGTTGCAGCGCTTTCGACAGCGTTTGGCGCCAGGGTCTGCAAAGGCGGTGCCGGAGCTGTCTTCGAGTTTTAACCGTGAACACGAACTACGAAAACATGGAGAAACAAACAATGCTGATAGCGATACCAGTCTCTGGCGAAGTGCTTAGTGAGCACTTTGGTCACGCAGAACAATTTGCGTTTGTGGAAGTGGATACCGACTCGAAGCGGGTGATTTCGGTGCGATACGAAGCGGCGCCGCCGCATCAGCCAGGGTCATTACCGTGTTGGTTGCGGGACCGCAGTGTTCGAGTTGTCATAGCGGGTGGGATCGGCCGCCGCGCATTACAATTGCTGGAGCAAAATGGAATCAAGGTAATTTATGGAGTTCAGCCCGACACACCCCAAAAACTAGCGGGGTTATACCTCGCCGATGGACTCGTCACCCAGTCAAACCCATGTTATCACTAAAGTTACCCTCGTACCACAACAGAGGAAGTATTCTGGGAGGTTACGGCGTCGGAAAACTGTTGTGTTGTTTTAAAGATTCAATCTGTTTCTCACATTTGGTGAGATGCCGAGGGGGAGTCAGTGTGTGCGATAGGTTTTTTGGAGGCAGATCCCAAACTACGAAACGCGGATCTATTGCTGATTTTCTGATTTAATTCACTCATCTTGGTCCAGTACTGCCATGCCATGGGGGAGCAAAGTGAGTAGGTATGTGTTCAAGGCAAAATACAAGGCCTGTGCACATGACAGCCCAGCCGCTATGAGAAGGTAAGGTATGGGATAGTTTTGGGTTCCCATGCTCGGAAGAATTACTTTTAGGTTTGAGGTGTTTTCTCAAGACTAGCTTTGTTGTACGGGCATTTTTGTATGCTAGCTGTGCAGCTATAGAAGGTGGATTAATAGAAAACGATGAAAGTGTCTATTTGTTGCAAATGCGAGCTTTGGGTATTTAGTGGTGGAAGCCGAGTTCGAATAAAATTTTGGATGATATAAAGACGGTGGCGGTGTTTGAAGGTAATGGTTAGTGATGGTGCTTAAGTGTTGAGTCGCCAAATTGAGAAATTTAGTGTGGCGGCGAAGGCTACCCATAAAAGGTATGGGATGAGTAAAGATGCAGCTATTTGGCTGGCGCGCTGAAATGCAGCGATTGTAGCCATTATGGCCAACCATAGTAATACGATTGTAATGAATGCTAGTCCCGGTTTATGCAGTCCGAAGAATATAGGGGTCCAGGCTGCGTTTAGTGCCAATTGCACAAAGAACAGGGCCAGAGGCTTACGTTGTGCTTTGAATCCACCACGTTTCCACACTAGCCATGCAGCAATTGCCATTGTGGCATAAAGCATTGTCCAAACTGGGCCGAATAACCAGGTTGGTGGCGTCCACGACGGTTTTTGTAAGCTGGCGTACCAATCGCCGGGTGGAAACGCTATGCCTATTAGTGCGGGGCAGTAACAAATCACCACCCAAATAATCAGGCCCCAGCCCGTTGCAATTGGTTTAAAAATGTTAATCATTCTTACTTGGGGTTTGGATAGATTTGAGCATGGCCAACATTTAGGCAGTGCACGCTCTAGGGCAGGTGTAAGCTATTTAAGCGGCATAGTGCAGGTGGTGTTTTTCCATCGATTTGCGATTTCAGCTACGCGTCTGCCTAGGCTTTCTGCTGTGAGTTTATCAGCTTCGTTAGGGGCTTCTTCGGGTGGTTCATTAGCAGCTTGTGCCATTACGCCAATGTAGCTGCTTAAGCGATTTATGCCCTTGTCGTTAAACGGTAAGTCTGTGAGTCCGATCCAAATCATACCGTGCTGCATAGCCAGGGTGAAGAGGTATTGGAGTGTGCTGAGTTTATCACCACTGGGTCCGCTGGAGATAGTGAAACCGGCTGCGAGTTTGTCTTTCCAGGTGCGGTGGAACCAGCGCTCAGAAGTTGCATCTGCGAAGGCTTTGAATTGAGCTGCTGGTCCCCCCATGTATGTTGGTGTCCCGAAGATTATGGCATCGCTTTCATCTAATTGCGCTAATAGAGATTCATTAACAAACCGGCCGTTTTGGATGTCTATATCTTTGATTTGGAGTAATTGCACTTGGGTGTTTAGCGCGCTCGATGCACCTTTGGCAGCAGCCTCAGCTAGTTTAGCCGTGTGACCGGATCCAGAGTAGTAAACTATGGCGACTTTCCCCATACACTTAATTACTCGTTTGTGTTTGACGGTTTGTCAAATTTTGGCGGCCCAGGATTTTGCAGATTTTTGACAGTCGTGGTGTGAGATTAAATTTTAACCCAACGGCTAGGAAGCAGGAACTGGCGTTGTTGGGATCCTCCAATTTATGGTTGGGATGGATAGGGAGCCTGTAGAAGTAGAATGCTCGGTGCAGGGAAAATGGGCTTCTGTTGCTAAAGATGCTGCATGTGGCTGGCTCTTTTTGAAGTTTTCTGTGCGAGGGGGGTCTTTCTTCAAAAGAATAGTTGAGTTTAAAACCAGGCAGTTGCCTTAGGTGCCTAATCGAGAATTTTATTTGGGTAACTTTTTCTATGGACAGGCCTTTAGAGTGTGAGCAATATAGAAGTAGGGTTTTGGCGGGATGATCTTTTACGGATGTTCGGAGTTAATTTGTTTCATTAGAGTGCATTATAAGTGGAGGATCACCTTTACCTCGGGGTAACCACATAATTTCCTTTGCGAGGGGAAGGAGGCGACTTATGTGAGGTTGTTGCCAGTGGGAGAAAGAGAGAAAAGGATCGGTCTTCCAGTGTGCTCTTCAATTGCAGAGGAATTCCTGATCGGTAGGGAATTTTACGTGCAGATTGGGGGCTAGGAATATCGGAAGCCCTTTATTGAACAAGCGGTGAAATCATGAAGTACAGGCTATTGATTGGGACGGTGTTTTTAGTTGTTTGTTTGGTTTATGGGCAAGGGCCTTTAAGTCCGCCGGGACCACCTGGTCCGGTAATGCGGTCGTTAGAACAAATTGAGCCGCGGTGTCCGATAAGTAGGGCTCCTTTTGTTATTAATGAGCCGGGATCATATTATTTGACCATGAACCTGCAAGTGAGTGCTGGGAGCGCGATATTGATCGTTACTAACTGTGTAACGTTGGACTTAAATGGATTCACCATAACTTCCTTTTCTTCAAAGGCTCTAGATCCGGCAATCTCGATCAATGGCGGGCTGCGGAGTATAACGATCAAAAACGGGGTTATTAGGGGTGGAGTTACCAATGATGGTTCAGGCAATTTTAAGGGTGGTGGATTTGCCTCTGGCATTTATTATTTCCCTGCTGCGGGTCCGCTTAATAACGTTCGGGTACGTGAGGTCAGAATTGAGGGGTGTCTTTTGAGTGGCATAAATTTGGGTACAAATGGAGGTACCACGGTTAAAAATTGCCAAGTACGTACCGTAGGAGGCACTGGGATTATAGCGCAGAATGTTTTTGACTCGGAAGTTACCGATTGTGGCTCAGATGGAATTAGTTGTGTTGTGGGGTCCCGGAATTACGCAGAGTCGGTCTTAGGGTGTGGAATAGTTGGAGTGGTGATTCGTGATTCGAGGGGGAAAAGTAAGACGGGGATAGGAATATCAGGCCAGTGTGCGCTGAATTGTTGGGGTGAGAGTGTAAGTGGTCATGGAATCCGGGTGTGCCAAGCGCAGAACTGCTTAGGCAAGAGTGAATCCTCTTTTGGGGTGTATGCAATGGATACGGCGATTGGATGTGTGGGTGAGAGCCAAACGCATACTGGATTGCGGGCGATGGTAGCCTGTGGTTGTCATGGATTAAGTGTGAATGGTACTGGATTAGTGGCCACGAGTGTGCATGGGTGTTATGGAGAAAGCATCAATGGTGGCGTAGGGGTAGAAGCTGAGATTGCTTCTTTTTGCATTGGTTCACGGGTTAATGGCTGTGCAATAGCTTCACTTATTGGAGTTGGATGTTATGCCACTGCTGGGACCAATTATGTTACTTACAGGTACAATATGCCATAGGCCGCACGATTGTACGAGGAGACCCAAGACCTTAAGGATTATGGAATTGGGCGTTATGATGGGGCTGTTCGATCCGCGGGGTGACAAGCGCAGTGGGCATGTGTGCCGGCTAAGAAACCGGGGCGAATTTATGGGGGTTTGCAGAAGCAAGTGTAAGAAAAACCTATGGGGATTTGGAATGGCATTTTTACTGCAGGTAATAAGTGTTGCCTGCTTTGCACAAGGTGATTTGGTACCGCCTGGCCCACCAGGTGGGACTATGAAAACTTTAGACCAAATCGAGCCTCGGATTCCGATTTCACGTGCTCCATACGTAATAGCGAGTTCGGGTTCTTATTATTTAGCGACCAACCTTGTGGTAGATTCTGGAGACGCGATCATGATTGAGGCTGACGAGGTCACTTTAGATTTAAATGGGTTTAGTTTGTGTTCTAAGGCAAATCCTCCTTCCGGTTGTGGGGTTTGTTTTGGAAAACCTACCATTCGGAATGTGACAATTCGAAATGGAATAGTTACTGGGTCGATTACCAACGACGGCCTCGGTCAGTATGGCGGATGCGGATTTTTATATGGGATAGCCTCTAGGTGGTATGGAGGGGAATTAAGAAATGTGCGGATAATGAATGTACAAGTGGGTGGTTGTGCAGCTGGTGGGATCAGGCTGGGGAAAGGGTCGCATACATTGGTGAAGGGCTGCGTAGTGCATACGATTGGCGGTCGTGGGATTGAGGCTGGGATAGTCACCGATAGCCAAGTTATGAATTGTAAATTTGGGGCGATAAACGCCTTGATTGTTTCAGATTCGGTTGGGGAGTCTTGGGATGAGGGTGCCATACAAGCGGCGATTGTGATGGGGTCTCGTGGGTTATGCCGAAACGCGCCGGGGATTCAAGCTACGAATGTGTATTGTTCTTACGGTTTGAGTTCAAACCAGCAGGGTATTATTAGTCGGGTATGTTGGAGTTCTCGTGGTGTAAGTGAAGGTGGATATGGAATTTCAACATGGGTAGGGGTGGACAGCTACGGGAGCAGTCGGGACAAGTGTGCCTTGAGTTCGCGTGTTGTGCAGAATGGTTATGGGGTGAGCCGAGATGGATACGGGATTTACGCTGTAGTGGTTGAAAATAGTTATGGGGCGGCCACTAATTTTCACGGAATTAGCGCGGAAGTAGTAGGATACTCCGTAGGGTATAGCTCTACTGGTGCAGCGATTTTTGCCTTTATTGGGAATGGATGCAGAGCAGCCTCGGGTACGAATTCAATCGTGTATAAGTACAACATGCCTTGAGGGCAATATATGAATAACTACAGTAATGCAGTCGTTTGGCTGCCATTGATTTTTTGGGGGCTTAAGGGTGTCCAATCTTGCTTTGCTCAGGGGTCCTTGGAGCCTAGTGGTCCTGTGGGGCCATGCATGAAATCGCTTGTCCAATTGGAACCCCGACAACCGATTTCAGTGCCAGTCGTAATTTTGCAGCCCGGGGCTTATTATTTAACGACAAACGTATTTGTCAGCAGTGGTGCGGGAATCGTGATTTTGACGAATGACGTTTGGTTAGATTTGAATGGTTACACTATTCAAGCCATGCCTTCTTTAGTTGGAGGGTACGGGATTAGGATCGGTCCGGATCTTAGGAATATTGTAATAGAAAACGGGTTTATCCAAGGGGGTGTGACGAATGATGGAATGGGAGGGTATAGTGGGTGTGGGTTTCTGACTGGGGTTAAAAGCGATGGTCTCGCCCAAAACGTTTTTGTGAGGAATCTTTCTGTGAGCGGGTGTAGGGAGGATGGTATTTCCTTGGGTTTACACCATAGTTTGATTGTTGAGTTTAGTTCTGTATACACGGTAGGGCGATTTGGAATCACAGCAGGCTTGGTAAAAGAGTGCAGTGCTACTGATTGTGGCGGTGGTGGGATATATGGTTTACGAGTAGAGGATTGCAGTGGGGTTTCAGTGACGAACGTAGGGGTTAACGGCTCCGAAATTGTGAACTCTTTCGGAGTAAGTAAGAAAGGGTATGGGATTTTGGCTGAAATGATCCTTAATTGTTTTGGGCAAAGCTCCAATGCAATTGGAGTGGTTTCTTCGTTGGTGGAGAACTCCACTGGTATCAGTGAGGATGCGCATGGTATGCATGTGAGGTATTGTTCATCTGGATGTAGGGGTGTGAGTAAGTTTGGCTTAGGGCTTTCTACAACGGTTGCTAATACTTGTGTGGGAACGAGCACGAATTGGAGGGGCATATACTCGGTTGTAGCCCAAAATTGTTTTGGGTTTAGTGTAAGTAGCGTGGGTTTGTATTCTGACACAGTCAGTTTTTCGGTCGGGTCTTGCTCCAATGGCTGTGCTATACAAGCTACGGTGGGGAATAGTTGTTTGGCTATGAGTGGTTCGAACTCTATCGTGTATAAATACAACATGCCATGAAAGCTGAACAGATACTTGGGAGCATGGAATGTGATTATGACAATAGAGGAAAGGTGGGTGCGCCATACCTTATAATGAGTGGCCTGATTAGAAATATGTGGTTTCCCGTGTTTGAAGACAAAATGGATTTGAAACATTCTCAAACGTTCTTGAGATTCTCAAGGGGTAGGTTTGCTGGGTTTTTGATCTGGGCAAGTGTAACGATTGGTTGCTGTTTAGCGCAAGGGCCGCTTGCTCCTACGGGACCGCCACGACCGATAATGAAAACTCTCGATCAAATTGAACCTCGTATAGGAATTTCTGCCGCTCCGTATGTAATAACTAACTCTGGGTCTTACTATCTGACCACAAACCTTTACGTGGGTTCGGGTAATGCGATTGTGATTAGCACGAATGACGTGAGTTTGAACCTAAATGGTTACACCATAAGTTCGGATGAATCGCCACCCACGGGTTATGGAATTATAATAAATTCTGGCCTGCGGAATATTACTATTGAGAATGGGGTGATTAAAGGTTTTGTCACCAACGATGGTCACGGAAACTTTGATGGGGTTGGGTTTAGGGTGGGCATAGGTAGGATTTATCCAGTTTATAACGTGTACGTTAAAAACGTGACGGTAGTTGGATGCGCAGCTTCTGGGATTTACCTGGGTGAGAACGAGCCGACCGTGATTGAAGATTGTGCTGTAGAAGGTGTAGGTGCATATGGGTTAGCCGCGGGTATAGTCAAAAACTCCCTGGCTTATGATTGTAAATATGGCGCGGTATTAGGTGGGACGATCTACAATTGTTGGGGTTCTTCATTTGACGGTCCTGGTGTAGATGGTGCTGAAGTGGTTGATTGTGTTGGAGAAAGCGTTAGTGGCGTAGGGATCTCTGGGAAAACGCTCCGAGGTTGTTTAGGCAACAGCGAGAGGGGGATTGGAATTTCAGGAATCGTAGCAGAAGCGTGTTTCGGAAGTAGCAGTAGTGGGTATGGATTATTGGCGCATCGGAGCGCTATAGGATGTATTGGTACTAGTGTCGACAGTGCGGGTGTGTTCTCAGACATCGCTCGAGTGTGTTACGGCCTTAGCATAAATGGTATTGGTATAAACGCTAGAACGGCTCAGGGGTCTTACGGGCAAAGTAGCAACGGAATTGGGATCCAGTCAGTTACCGCAATTTTGTCTGTGGGGAATCGATCTTCCGGTCGGGCGATCCAGGCTTCACTCGCAGTAAGTAGCTATGCCTTAAGTGGCACAAATTACATTCTGCTTAAGTACAATATGCCATGAAACTAGATGCTTTTTGCACAATTACGATGTTATGGAAGATGGCTATACGGGCATTTCTGCTTTTGACCACGGCATTAGTATTTTCCCCGGATGAAGTAAAAGGCCTGACTACCATCTCGGAAACCAATCATTTTGCGTATGGAGCAAATATCGGGTGGCTGGAATGGCGTGGGGATGTAGAGAATGGGGCGGAGATTGGTGAATATGTCTGTTCCGGGTACATTTGGGGTGCGAACATAGGCTGGATTGTGCTAGGCATTGGTACGCCTGCGAACGGGATCCGTTATCAGAACAATTCTGCTACTGATTGGGGAGTAAACCATGACGGAACTGGGAAATTGCGAGGATACGCCTATGGGGCAAACATTGGATGGATTGCATTTGAAGAAATAGGGGACCCACGGGTGGATTTAGTAACAGGCAAGTTGAGCGGGTATGTGTGGAGTGCCAATTGTGGGTGGATTTCGTTGAGTAATGCGCAGGCGGTTGTACAAACAATGTGTCTTCGGCCTGGAGAGGATAAAGACCATGATGGAATGCCAGACGCTTGGGAATTGGAGTATACTAATTCCATTGCGGTTTTTGGGGTTGATACGGATACAGAAGGAGATGGCACAAAAGACTTAGAGGAGTACCTGGCTGGGACTAACCCCATTGATGCAGACGATGTTTTTCGAATCGTGAATATTGAACGGATTGGATCGCTGATAATGCTCCGTTGGAACAGCAAGTCTAATCGATGTTACAAACTGGAGTGCAAGTCGACACTTTTAGGTGGTACCGAGTGGAGTGAGCTTTCATTAGGTTTTGAAAACAATTTGGGTTGGAGTACAGCCGCAATACCGTATGGAGATTGGATGGGCTTTTTCAGGGTCCGGGCAATTCGCCCATTGATGCCTTAGCGTGGGTGCTTGAGCATACACCAAGCGGGATAGACGAAGAATAAGATATGTTTAGGGTTACACTCCATTTTTTAAGGGTTGGACGTGCAAGGTAGATGAGGGTTTGTTCCAGCGAGAGGATTAGTTAAGTCCTGGGTAAACCTCACTTCTAAAATTGATGGGCTGGGTAATTGGGTCAATGAGTGGTTAGTCGGAGAATCGGTGGTTGAGGGAATTATTTGCTCGGATAATAGGTGCACTTTTAGAATATTTTTGACTTAGGTGCGAAAGACCGGTCGTGAATGGCCAATGTGATATGACGGAAACGGGTCGTGGATTTTTACATGAACGGTCGATGCACCTGGGCTTTTGGGGTAGGATAAATTCCTGGCATATTACGTGCCGTGCCCAGGGGGTCTGATTAAATACTGGATAAAGAATGCTTTATTGGTTGCTGGATTTCCTTGTCTAGCGGCGCCTGAGGTTTCCAAACATGGAAGATGGGGGAGTCCCAATATTTGGTCTGAGGCCCCTACCTCTTCGAGGCAAATGGGAATATTTGCCAAATAGGTTGGGTTCGGTGAATTGCCTTTTAGGAAAAGTATGGCGAGTCTATTTAGTGCGCATCGGATTTTTGGTGTGGTTAGAGGTTGTACAAACTGTTATGGGATTTTAGGGAATGATACCCAGGCACTTTTTTGTTTGCTACTTTTAAGGCAAGCTGTCGCGAATGCTACGCCCACCCAACCATCGATCACAGTTGGGTATTTAGCAGTATCAGGCTTAACTGTTTCCCCTGCTTTCCATTTCCGGACATCCGCCTCAAAACATCTGTGTAACCGGGCAAATGCGTCGTGGAAACCTTCCATATGGCCGGCGGGAAGTTTGGACTCGGCCAGCAATTCTTGTGGTATGTCTTTTGGGAGGAATCCATCGCCTGGGGTTACTGCGCCGCGCCAGTATACGCGGTCAGGTTGTCCTAGTAGATGGATACGCACGCATTCAGGTTCTTCCTGTCGCCATATCAGGGCGCCGCGTTCGCATACTAATTCGATACCGAGATCGTTTTTGTGGCCGATTGAGACCTGGGAGGCTCGGATGAGAGCTTTTGCATTATTGTTTAGTCGGCAGTAAACGGTCATGTGATCGTCTAATTCGCGACCTTCCACGAAGGTTTCAAGGTTGGCTGATACATGTGTTACTTCGAGACCTGTTATGAACCGCAATTGCATGAGGGCGTGAATACCGAGGTCTGCGGTACATCCTGAAGGTCCGGCGATTTTTGGATTGGTTCGCCAAGCGGCTTGCGGGTTACCGAAATCTTCAATCTTAGCAGCCAGCCATCCTTGGAGGTAATACGCGTCCACCCATCTAACCTCACCGAGCAATCCGGATCGGATGATATATCTTGCAAATCGGCTAGCCCAATAACCGGTGTAAGCGTAAGCGACGGCGAATGGAATATTAGATTTTTTGACGGCTCGGACCAGTTTAGCAGCTTTTTCTAGTGAAGTAGCTAGGGGTTTTTCAATGAAGACTGGAATATTGGCCTGGATGGCTTTGATTGCGGGGTCGTAATGAACATTGTTTGGGGTTGCAATGACCACGTAATCCAGTCGATCGTCTGCGGGTAACTTAGGCTGATCGTCAAACATTTCATCGTATGTTTTATATCCGCGGATTGGGTAAGGCCATTTTTCTGCTTCTTGTAGTGCGATTTGCGGGTCAGAGGAGAGTGCAGCGGCGACGATCCGACGCGTTCCGTCGAAGTGGATAGCGCGCTCGTGGACTCGGGCGATGAACGCGTTGCGTCCACCTCCGATTAATCCGACGTTTAATGGTTTTGGGGACACAGGCATTTTAGCCTCCTTTATGTTGCGTTACTGAAAGTGGTTTTGAGTGGAATTCGATTTTAACATTAGATTTGGGAGTCCGAATACGCAAGCATTTTCAAGATGATTAACAAATGTAGAATGGCGAGGCGCCCTTGTAGTTTTAGCAGTTCGTGATATCAGCACCGGAATTTTTGCTGGAGAATCAGAGCAGGGATAGCATAATGACGGCCCTAACAAAAAGAGGGAAAGGAGTGTGCCATGAAAGTTATTGTTACGGGAGGCGCAGGTTACATTGGCAGTATCGCCACGGAAGTGCTGTTAAATGCTGGCCATCGAGTTTTAGTGGTCGACAACTTGAGCAAAGGGCATCGGAGCGCAGTGCCAAAAGGCGTGGATTTTGAGCGTGTCGATTTGAGGGATAAAGACGCGTTGGCCAAGGTGATTTCTTATTTTCGGCCGGAGGCGGTCATGCATTTTGCCTCGTACACGCTTGTTGGTGAATCGATGGAACAACCCCTAATGTATCTGGGAGACAACGTTAGGTGTGCACTTAACTTGTTGGAAGCGATGTTAGAGTTTGGGGTGAAGAAGTTTATTCTTTCATCGACGGCGAATCTTTTTGGTATTCCGGAGCAAGTACCAATTCCTGAGGACGCACCGATTAATCCTGGGAGCCCCTATGGGGAGTCAAAATTTTACATCGAGCGTATATTGCATTGGTTGAGTGTAACTAAAGGATTGAGGTATGCGGCTTTGAGATATTTTAATGCGGCGGGCGCCACTGAGGAACGTGGGGAGGACCACCGGCCAGAGACTCATTTAATTCCTGTGGTATTGAGTGTTGCTCTTGGGAAACGAGAATATGTCACGGTTTTTGGTAACGATTACCCTACGAAAGACGGCACCTGTGTGCGTGATTACATTCATGTTGTAGATTTGGCCGAGGCGCATGTGCTCGCATTAAATGCGTTGGAGAAAGGCAATTGCGTGTATAATTTGGGCAATGGCATGGGGTTCACAGTTATGGAAGTCATAGAAGTGGCTCGCCAGGTAACTGGTCGTCCAATACCTGTTAAGATTGGGGCCCGTCGGCCGGGTGACCCCGCGATTTTGGTTGCTAGTAGTGAACGGATTAAGCGTGAGCTGGGTTGGACCCCGCGGTATCCTGATTTGCGGTCGATTATTGAGTCGGCGTGGAATTGGCACCGTAGATTTCCGAATGGGTATCCTGATTAAAGTCAGTAGCGGTTTTCTAACAGTGCTCTCAGAGCAAAAGCATTGTGGGAATTGATGTGGATAGGTGCACACATGCCTGTAAGTGGATTTATATGGACCCCATTGGAGTACGGGCGTGAGCTGGGATGTGAGGTTGTACAGTTTTTCTTGAAGAACAATCGTCGGTGGGCTGGGCGGGAATTTAGTGAGACGGAGGTAAAAGAGTTTAACCGGTTGCGGCATAAATATGCGTACAAGGTTTTGTTTGCGCATGCGAGTTACTTGGTGAATTTGGCTGCTGCGGATATGGTTGTGTGGCAACGCTCTATCCAAGGGTTAATTTCCGAGTTGAGGTTAGCTAGACGACTTGGGTTACCATTTTTGGTGTTGCATCCGGGCTATCATGGGGGCGCAGGGGAAAGCCAAGGACTGCAAAGGATTACAAAGGCCCTTGATATTGTTTTAGCCGAAACCGCAGAAGAGCGTGTCCGGGTAGCTTTAGAGACTACGGCAGGGCAGGGAACTGCATTAGGATATCGGTTGGAACATCTTGAATGGATTTATTCGCGATGTAGACACTCGGGACGGCTCGCTATTTGTCTTGATACAGCCCATCTGTATGCGGCTGGGTATCCGATCAACACTTTGGAAGGTTGGGACGCGCTCATTCAGGAGGTAAATCAGCGATTCGGGTTAGATCAGATAGTCGCGGTGCATTTGAACGATTCTGCGGCGGGGTTAGGCATGCGAATAGACCGGCATGTGCATATTGGAGAGGGATCCATTGGAATGCGGGCGTTTGGATACATAGTTAACGACACCCGTTTCAAGTTTATCCCTGGATGCATTGAAACCCCTAAAGATCGGGGTTTTCGTGCCGACCGCCTAAATCTTCGTAAATTGCGCAATTTGAGAAATGTGGGGAGTGCAGGCCTTGGCGCCGTGTCGTAAAACATGCAAAACTGTTTCCCCATTCTTAGTTTGCGATTATCCAAGAGGTCAAGGATTCACATTAATTGCAGTTGACGGTGTTTTTCCGCGATAGTTTTAGCCAATTCTTGTAGTGTGGTGTAGTCGTTTTCTTTTGGTAAACCGCGGGCTAGTACAGGTTGTAGGTGTTCCACTTTCAGTCCTGAAACTATGGTTTTTAAGGTTTCTACGGCTTTACCACCCCAGCCGTAAGATCCGATCACGCCGAAGTAACGGGCTTTCGGTTTGAGGGCGTTAATGACCAGCGCTGCGTAGGCGGCTAGTGGGTGAGGGCCACCTAAAACTGTGGGTGTGCCGATGATAATCGTCGCAGCATCTACGAGGCTTATGGCAAGTTTGCCAAGGTCGGTGGTGGGAAGGTTGAAACGGTCCACTTTTATTCCCAGTTCCGCAAGGGTTCCCGTGAGGTACTCAGCCATGAGTTTAGTACTGTCGTGCATGGTAACAAAAGCCAATAAAACGGTATTTTCTGGCTGGGGTGAGACCCAACGTCGATAGGCTGATACAATCCAAGTATGGTCTTGATAGATTGGGCCGTGGCTTGGTGCGATCATATTGATTTCTAGGGTCTCGAGTCTCTGAATGTGTTTATCAATTAGGTTGGCAAACGGCATCATGATTTCGGCGTAGTATCGTTTTGCAGCCTCGTAAACCGCAGCCTGGTCCCGGACGAAGATATCAGAGCTGGCATAGTGTGAGCCAAAGAGGTCGCACGTGAACAGGATTTTTTCAGGTTTTAGATATGAGACTATAGTCTCAGGCCAATGTACCCACGGGGTATAAATAAATTTCAATGCACAGTCCCCAAGTGAAAGAGTTTGCCCGTCTTGAACCACTATGATTTTGTCTTGTGGGATTTTTAGGTGGTCGGTCAGGAGTTGTTTAGCTTTGTCTGAAGCTACTACTTTAGCGTCGGGGTAACGTTCCAGTAAGTTTGGTATGGTGCCTGAATGATCCTGTTCGGTATGGTGAGAGATGATGTAATCGATACGTGGCACGTCTGCCAGATGGCCCATTAGCACATGGAGCATTGAGGGATCTACCGCATCGAGTAAGGCAATCTTTTCACTACCTTCGACGAGGTATGCGTTATAAGTTGTGCCTTCAGGTAGGGGAATAAGCGAGTCGAACAATCGGCGGTCCCAATCAACCGCCCCAACCCAATAAACATTTTCCGTGATCCTGGTTTTTTTCATGTGCAAAATAGTTAGGTTAAAATAGCACAGATTGTGGCTGATGCAATTGGTTGGAAGGGTATGGCAGCGTTACAAGGGGCAGAAATACTGGGAAAGAAAGATAAGGTTCGATGTCGCACAGTTTGTGAAATTGCTTGGTAAAAATGGTTCGAGCATGCAGGGCTGTTGGAGTCTTACCCTGAGTGGCTGAGTAGAGCTTTTGGGGTTTGAATTTATGCTTGTTTGGCGGCTAGTTGTATAATGTGGAATCTTCAGGGTTTTTAGGGCGTAGTCGATTCGCCGGAGATACTCTGTAAAGACCTCCATCTCGGTGGTTGGTTTCTGGGCTAGATCCAATAGCGTTCGGATTTCGGTTTGGAGATGAGCTATTGCTTGCCTTTTCATTTCGTGCATTGCTTTGGAGGTTTTATCGCTCCAAGATGCTGTTAGGCGTGAAATATTTTTCCTGATTTCGTACCTGGCGTGATTGATTAGGCGACGGTGTATTAGTTTCCCGAAAATGGGCATAGGTATTAAGTAGCCGATTAAGTCGAGGGTGACGTTGAACGCCACGCCCACATCGATCGATGGGTTTTCGGGGGAAATGATTCAGGTGTAAAATCGGGTAGTGAAAGAGTGATTCCCAAGGTTTCCATTATCCTTTGGGCGAGTTTTTTATGGAATGCCTGAACAGTGGCGAATAGGTGTTTGTGTAATGTATCTAACGGCGCAAGAATGAGGTCACGGCGGTTTTCAGACAGCATATGGAGTTCCTCCTGGAGTTTCTCACTGAGCCACTGCATGTATTGGTCTAGTAATTTGGGCACTGACATGCGCCATTTCTGGGGTAAACCTGATAGCTCGGTTGTGAGCTTATTTTCGATACCTTTTGTTTCTGGTTGTAAGCGTTGGAGCGTTTTTTCAAACGATGTTGCATCCAGTTCACGGACTACGAGCTCGAGTTGTTCACTGAGCAGGTCTAGGGCGGCGAGTTCCTCGGTTAATTGTTTTACAAGGTTGGTCTGGGCTTCTTTGGTTTTAGTTGCATCTGTTAGCCCTAGCTGAAGATAACTCCGCGCGTTCGTTAGGGCTGAGTTAAATTTGTATCGAAGGATGTCCATACTGGCAGATTCCCTTTGCTCTAGCAGCGGGATAAGCACTTTTTGGAAAAGTAACTCGCGATATTTTTGAACCCTGGTTTTACTGAGTAGAAAATAGGGATCTTGCTGTCCCATTGTTTGTTTACAATTGATTGTGCAAATTCCAGGACCTCTTTTTGTTGTTCTGGATCGAGGAGGTCTGCTTTAGTAAGGAGAATTACGATCCGTGGGGTGTACTTTCGGATTTCCGAGATTAAACTTATGTCGCGTTAGGCTAGTAGGGCATCGGCACTAGTAGCTACGATTGCGGTACCTATATAAGGTAACCAATTATGGGTTGTTAGGGTGTTGTGCAAGAAAGCGCTTCCGACGCCAGGAGTATCTACAAACTCAAGTGGCGAGAGATCTTTAAGTTGGGGGAGTTCGACAGTGATTGCGGCAACATTTTTCTAATTGGCGGGATTTTTTTTCCGTGACGTGTTCTTTTATTTGGGTAATGAGAATTTCCTGGGATTGTCCGTGGAGGAACTCGACAATAGCTCGGTCGTTGGGACCGTATCTGAGGCGGGTTATAACAGCAGTTAATGGGACAGCTGCAACTGGTGGTAGGACAGGTCGACCTATTAGATGGTTTAAAAAGAACTTTTCCCTGCCTTAAACCTTCCAAACACTGCGATGTCAATTTTTGCCGGTGAAGATGCAAATGACTCACATGCGCTGATTTCTTGTCGAAGGGAATCCAGATTGAACCGGGCTGAGAGTTCTTTAAGCAGTATGGTCAACTCAATTATGTTAATGGCGAACGGTTTGCTCATAATGTATTGAGTTGTTTAATTTGGTTTTTCGGGATATTGAAGATGATTAAGGCGCCCAATGTAAATAGTACAGTGCAGTAAGCAAAAGCGATAGATGGCCCTGCAACTTGCCATATTACTCCTACCAAAATGCTGGAGACCATATCGCCTACGGCGTTGACTGCTGCTAATAGGCCGAACGCAGTGCCATGTCGGGATGGTAGTACTAATTCTGCGCAAAGGGAATCCTCTAATGTTTCCTCAGTGGCAATATAAATTCCACCTATTGCGAATATGAGGGCTAGACAGGCGATAGATGGTGGTGCCACGATAATTAGCAGGCTCATTAAAGCCGCGAGTAAATATCCGAACCCCAACACTAGGGGCTTGGCAAATTTGTCGGCCAACCAGCCAGCAACGACAGCAAAGCCGGCGTAAAACGTATTTCGTAACAAGTATAAACTAGCACCTAATGCAGCTGCCTTGACAGGACCGATTGTTGGTGTGAGTTTGGTGGTTGCTAGAAGAATCAATAGGGTGTGAGAAAAATCCGCTATTCCGAATATGCTGACTCCTATTAGGAACCGGTGGTATGTGGATGGCAATTCTTTGATTGCTCCTACAAAGGACACATATGGTACGACAGTTCGTGATTGTTCGTGAACTGTGAGTGCGATTATTATTGCTGCCATTAAACCTGGGATTGCAGCAAGCCCGAACAAAATTGCGAAGTTTCCTTTTATTATTGGGAGCAATGTAATTGCGGTCATTGGCCCTACAATCGCGCCCAGGGTATCCATCATTCGTTCGAATCCGAAAGCGCGGCCGTAAGTCTCAGGTGTAACCGCGGAGGCCAACAATGCTTTACGGACGGGAGTTCGCACACCTCGACCAAGCCAAGCCAGAGTCCGAAGAATTAGGACATGCCACGCTGCTGTAGTAAGTCCAGTTAATGCAGTGCAGAAAGTAGTAAGGAGATAACCGGCCACGGCTACGCGTTTGCGTTTTTGGAGTTTATCCGTAAAAAAACCTGAGAAAAGCTTTGCAAAACTCGAAACGCCGTCTGCTATTCCTTCGATTATGCCAAGCCATGCAGCAGTGCCTCCGAGGTTCGCCAGCAATAATGGTAGCACTGTAGTAACGATCTCGTGGGACCAATCACTGAACAGGCTGGCAAGTCCGATCCCTAACACCGTTCTATTAAGCCATTTATATCTGCGCATTAGCTGTGGTGTTTGGTTCATTTATTGGCCTTTAAAGCGCTATAAGTCAACCTCGGAGCCGTAAAGGTTACAAAACCAATTTTGAGGTGGATGGGGTTTTTGCGGTCAAGATTGGTAACACGACGGTATGGTGCCGGTCTGATTCAACCCACCCAAAATGACTTCACTCTTGTCGATGTTAATAAAAGGGTTTTTCATAGGCACACGATCCCTTTGATTGTTAATCATGGGCATGAGTTATCAGCCCGGTTACGGCGGTTCGCCCTAAATCAGAGGACAGGGCAAACTCCATTGCCATTCTTCGTTAATAAATCCTGGTTTTCTCTAAGCTTGTCAAGATGCCACCTGAGATTGGTCGATACACAGGTAAATCGTGTCAATGAGTTGCAAATTGTTAAACTTTCCAACCGACCACTTGTGATATGAGTGCTCACTTGTAATTTGGTTTTGAATTACTTGCAACGAAGCGAGGGGATTGCGCTGAAGGCATTAAGTAAAGTATGTTTCGGTGTTGGAAGTTACGAAGAGTAGTAGAGTAGTAGAAGGTATATGATCACTGGTTTGTACACGGATCGTTATGAGCTAGCAATGGCGGAAGTATACTGGCGTGAGGGACGAGCAGATGTGCCAGTGGTATTTGATTATTTTTTTCGTACTTTGCCATATAAGGGAGGGTTTGCCATATTTGCAGGGGCCCAGACATTAGTTGAGGCACTCGAATCATTCAGGTTTGGTAATGATGAGTTAGGATTTTTACGTCGCGAAGGGTTTGATCCAGACTTTTTGGAATTTTTACGCAAATTTCGATTTCGGGGATCGATTTGGATGCCATTGGAAGGGGAGATAATTTTCCCGGTGGAGCCCATAGCTCGTGTAGAAGGTGGATTGTTAGAGGTGCAGATCATCGAAAGTTTGCTGCTAAATATCTTGAACTTTCAAACGCTAATTGCAACGAAGGCCGCTCGGTGTTGTTTAGCAGCGCGAGGACGAACGGTAGCCGAGTTCGGATTAAGACGCGCTCAAGGGCTTGCATCGCGATGGGCTACGCGCGCGGCTATGATTGGTGGGTGTGTTAGCACTTCAAATCTAGATGCAGCGGCTTGGTATGGGTTACGCACAGCTGGTACCATGGCTCATTCTTTCGTGCAAAGTTACGAGTCGGAGCTTGAGGCATTCAGGTCATTTGCTGCCGTTCATGGTCCTGAGACAGTATTGTTGTTAGACACTTACGATACTTTGCGGTCAGGTTTGCCAAACGCATTGATCGTGGCACGGGAACTTGCTGTGCGGGGTATCCGTTTGGCCGGTGTGCGGATCGATAGTGGGGATTTAGCGTATCAATCTCGTGCGGTACGTAATGCGTTTGACGCTGCGTCATTTCCGGATATCAAGATAATTGTGTCTAATCAGCTGGACGAATACATAATCCGTAGTCTCTTAGAGCAAGGGGCACCGATTGATGTGTTTGGGGTGGGTACAGCCTTGGTGACAGGGCATCCAGATGGGGCGGTTGATGGAGTCTACAAACTTGCAGTTTGCAATGGTAAACCTAAGATGAAGCGGGCCGACGGTTTAGCTAAGCAAACGCTACCCGGACGAAAAGTTGTCAGTAGATACATTGACCAGGAAGGTTGGATCCGTGCGGATGCGATACACTTATATGATGAATCGCCTCCTACTCTGATGGTCGATCCATATGATCCAACGCGGAAAATAAAGTTAGGTGGTTTGAGGCCAGAGCCTCTTTTGAGGCTAGTGGTAAAGGAAGGGGAAGTGGTTGGACCACTCTTAGATATTAAGGCTGCTGCTGCGTATGCCAAAGAACGACTTCAATGTTTACCCCCTGAACATAAAAGATTCGAAAACCCGCATATTTATGATGTGGGAATCAGCCCAGGATTGGCAGCCCTTCGAGATAAACTAATAACTGAAATGATGAATGGAGCATGAAAGCACTTCTCATAGTAGATGTACAAGTAGACTTTTTACCCGGGGGTGCATTACCGGTGCCCCACGGGGATGTTATCGTGCCAGTCATTAACCGCATTCAAAAGCTTTATCCTCTAGTTGCGGCAACCCAAGATTGGCATCCGCCAGGCCATTTAAGCTTTGCCTCCAGTCATCCTGGGCGTAAACCATTTGATGTCATAATGCTTAATGGGGCGGAGCAAGTGTTATGGCCTGATCATTGTGTGTGGGGTACACCTGGTGCAAATTTTGCCCCAGGCTTAGAGACCGGTCAGATAGCAGCTATTTTCCGGAAGGGGATGGATCCTAACGTTGATAGTTATTCGGGCTTTTTCGATAATGGGCGTAGACACAAGACCGGCCTGGCAGAATGGCTTAGGGGAATGGGTGTAAGTGAAGTGCATGTGGCAGGATTAGCAGCGGATTATTGCGTAGCATATACGGCACGCGATGCGGCGATGCTAGGATTTAAAGTCACAATTTTGTTGGATGCTACCCGCCCAATTTCAAATCCCGGATTTGAAAGGGTTGCGACCGAGTTAGCTGGGATAGGTGTGAGAATTGTGCCTTCGAACGAAGTCTTACCGTGAACAAAAGTTTTTCAGGTCGACTTCTACGGGTGGTAGACTAACAATTGTCATATGGACGAACTGGAGTTGTTACGTCTGGCGGCCCTGGCAAGAGAAAATGCTTGCGCACCTTACTCGGGGTTCAAAGTTGGCGGAGCAATTTTGACAAAATCAGGTCGTGTGTTTACGGGGATAAATGTTGAAAGTGCAAGTTATGGTCTTACTTGTTGTGCGGAACGTGTGGCGTTATTCAAAGCGTTAAGCGAGGGGGAGCGTGAGTTTGAGGCGATTGCTGTAGTAGCGCAGATGCCTGGCGGGCCAATGCCATGTGGAGCTTGCCGACAATTGCTCATAGAATATGCGCCACAAGCTATTCTGGTAGTTGCTGACGCGAATGCATTAGAAAAGTACAGGAAGTTTACAGTTTCAGAATTGCTTCCATTTGCATTCAAGGATTTTCGTATCCTTGCTGGGAGTTGCTCAAAAGATCTTTCATAAAACGTAAACGTAATCAATCTTCTTGTATCTGATCGGTATAATCGGAGGAACGTCTGGGGTCGTATACTATCGATACGACGGTTTGATCGGGAAGCTGAAGGATGCTATGTGTAAATGACTTTTTCCCAACTGGTGGACTAATTGAGCCTAATGTACACAGGATTTTAGTCTTGGGTTTGATTCAACATGGGCAGGTGCAACATATGCGGTAAAGTCGCTATTACGGTAGCAAAGGTTTTAGGTGCATGTGTGGATTGTATCCGAAACCGATTTGAGGAAGCAGAGCCGTTGATTCGGCAGGCGCATGCAGAATCGCGGAAGCAGTTTGGTCTGCCTATAACCCCGCCCAAAGACCCCGATGGAATCCAGTGCAAGGTATGTGTGCATGAATGTTGTGTAAAAGTGGGTGGTTTGGGGTATTGCGGTTTGCCCTTGGGTGATCGCACAAGAGCCCGCGTGAGTTGGTATTATGACCCACTGCCCACGAATTGTGTGGCGGATTTTGTGTGTCCGGGTGGCACGGGGTGTGGATACCCGAAATGGGCTTACCGCTCGAGCCCGGAATGGGGGTGGAAGAATCTGGCTGTATTTTACGAGGCTTGTTCATTTGATTGTCTGTATTGCCAGAACTGGAATTACAGATTAACGACCGGCTACACACCCCGTGTAACCCCTTCTGAATTAGGACGAGCTGTTGATTACAAAACCGCGTGCATTTGTTTTTTTGGAGGAGATCCAACCCCACAATTGTCTCACAGTTTGGCTAGTGCACGGCAGGCATTAAAGGAACATGAAGGTAGGATCATGCGAGTTTGTTGGGAGACTAATGGATGTATGAGTGCACCACTGCGCGATGAAATGGTTGAATTAGCTCTCAGAACAGGGGGATGCATTAAGTTCGATCTCAAGGCATGGGATAATCACATTCATTATGCTCTGACTGGCGTAAGCAATACACGTACCCTCGAGAATTTTGCAGCTGTGGCTCACCATGCAAAGACACGGCCAGAAGTCCCGCTAATCGTCGCTAGCACTTTATTGGTCCCAGGCTATGTGGACGAGAAAGAAGTGTATAGGATAGCCGGGTTTATAGCCGACTGTGACCCAAATATCCCGTATGCCCTGTTAGCCTTTGCGCCCGAGTTTATGATGTCAGATTTGCCTCATACTTCGAGCTCTCATGCAAGGCGGGCACTGATTGCTGCTAAGGAGGCAGGTCTCAGGCGGATCCGCCTGGGGAATCAACATCTACTTTGGGAAGGGGATTACAATGAAATCAGGTAATCATGGAACGACTGATTTTTGATGGCGGTTTAGCCATGGATAGGCCTTCTGGATAGCAGGCTTGCAAGATACTCAAATATTAGGTTTGCTTTCTGGGAGTATGGGCAATAAACGAATAACCTGGTTTGTGGGTTTTTCGTCATGTTTAACCGCTTACATTTATGCTGGTTTCGGAGCTGGTATAAACTCCAATTTTCTCATGGAAAGGTGGAGTAATCTTAGTAACAGCTGTCGTCCATGGACTTACTGGTGGTGGCCCGGAAGTGCGGTTGATAAAACCAACATTTGTCAATTGCTTAAAATTTATTCAGAGGCTGGGTTGGGCGGAGTCCATATTATTCCGATTTATGGGGTTCGCGGATACGAGGACCGATACATTAAGTATTTGAGCCCTCAGTGGTTGCAGATGCTAGACTTTACAGTCCAGGAAGCACGAAAATTGGGCTTAGATGTTGACATGACCTTGGGTACCGGCTGGTGTTTTGGAGGGCCTCGCGTCACAGACGAAGAAGCGAATGCGCTCTTGGTGGTTTGGTCGAATTTAGTGTCGCCGAATGTAGGTGTGGTTCATATCCCTGCCACAAATAAACCGCTGGCCGTCGTAGCCGTTTCAAAATCGGGTGAAGTGGTGGATGTGCGGGACAAGGTCGATGAAACCGGTTTATTGAGTTGGAAGCCCCATCAAGGTGAATGGACTATTTATGTTTTGTTTACTCGGCCGTCTGGGCAAAAAGTGAAACGGGCAGCACCCGGTGGCGAGGGACATATGCTGAACCTTCTATACCGGCCTGCAATTGAAAACTTCTTGAAATGGTTTGACGAAGCATTTGCTGGGTATACAGGTGCAAAACCCCGAGCCGTCTATCACGATTCATACGAGTACAAAAGTGATTGGAGCCCGGACCTTTTGACGCAGTTTGCTTCCCGTTACGGTTATCGACTAGAAATGGAATTACCATATTTTTTGAGTGATGCTGATCTAGATCGAGTTAGGCGAATTAAATGCGACTACCGAGAGTTAGTTTCAGACATGATATATAGCAATATTGTCGTATGGGTCCGCTGGGCACATTCAAACGGATTTATCACGCGCAACGAAGCTCACGGGTCTCCTGGAAATATTCTGGATTTCTATGCAGCCGTTGACATTCCGGAAACCGAATTTTTCAGGTCGGACCGGGATATAATGGTAGCCAAGCTGGCTTCGTCAGCTGCGCATATACTTGGGCGTCCATTCACAAGTTCTGAAAGCGGCACCTGGATAGCAGAGCATTTTCACGAGACATTGGATGCCCTTAAACATCTGATGGACGATTTCTTTCTGGCTGGGGTAAACCACATTTTCTATCACGGCACATGTTATTCGCCTTTGGACGCCCCATGGCCTGGATGGTTGTTTTATGCCTCTACACAAATGAATCCCCAGAATCCAATTTGGTTTCATGTCAGGGCGTTGAATGATTACATTGCAAGATGCCAAGCCATCCTTCAGGCTGGTCAACCAGATAACGACATCCTTTTGTATTGGCCAATCTATGACTTATGGAGCTTTCCTACCGGACGGTTGCAACATTTGACTATTCACGCTGCCGAGAGTTGGATTGTCCCGACGCCGTGTGGATATCTAGCCCGGACCCTATGGCGGAATGGATACAGTTTCGATTACATTTCTGACAGATTACTTGGAGTGATTCAGGTTGGTACCCTACCAGGGTCAGTCAGGACCCCTAGTGGAATTGAATACCGGGTGGTAATAGTGCCAAAAACTACTTATATGCCATTGGGGACTTTAGAGAAATTGTTGAGCTTGGCCCGGGGCGGTGCTTGGGTAGTCTTCCAGGACCGGTTGCCCGCCGATGTGCCTGGCTGGTGGAATTTGAACCAGCGGCAAGCGATTTTCCGTGGGATTACAAATTCCCTTCGGTTTACAGTACAGGATAATTTCCCCGGTTTGGTTGCCAGGGTAGGCCGCGGGAGTTTAATCGTGGGGGACCCCCTTGCAGTGCTGGAGGCGCTTGGGGTGCGCCAGGAACGCATGGTGCCCAACCTAGGTTTGGAGTTTATTCGCAGACGTGTAAACGACACGGGGGTTTATTTCATCGTTAATCGGACAGCTCAAGATATAGACGGTTGGGTTCCCATAACGGTGAAAGGTAAAACTGCGATTGTAATGGATCCAATGACTGGTAGTATTGGAATAGGTGCCACCCGACGTGGTTTCAATCACGAATTGGAGGTTTATTTGCAGATTGCAAGTGGGGGGTCCCTCGTAGTCTCGGTTACCGAGTCGGAGCCGAAAGACCTGCCCCGGTGGAAATATTATCGTTTGATCGGTGATCCAGTGCCAATTACGGGGGAATGGCGAATTGAATTTTTGCGGGGTGGCCCGACACTACCGTCAGCGGTAACCACCAATCAACTGGTTTCCTGGAGTGAACTGCCCGATCCTGAAGCACACCGATTTGCAGGGGCTGCCAAATACACACTCTCATTCTCAGTAAACCCAGCCACAAACTCACTTTGGGTTTTGGATTTAGGCAAAGTTTGTCATAGCGCAAGGGTGTGGTTAAATGGGATTTCCGTGGGTACGCTGATCGCTGTACCATTCAAAACCTATCCATTACCTCTGGGTATTTCTACCAATACACTTGAAGTAGAGGTGGTAAATCTGGCTGCAAATCGAATACGAGATCTGGATCGACGCGGAGTTCAGTGGAAAATTTTCCGGGACATCAACTTTGTGAACATTAATTATCGACCGTTTGATGCTTCGGACTGGCAGTTGGTTGAGTCGGGTTTATTAGGACCCGTTACGCTGTGGCCAGTGGAAGAATTTTGGCCTAAGTGAACTGTATTTATTGACAAACCGTTTGTGTCAAGTGAACGTTTAAGGGCTTTATGACACGAGATGTCATTAATTCCCAAGAAATAGATTATCTGGTAGCTGGGTTACACCAGGTGGCAAGGAACCTTTGGTGGACGTGGAACCAGGATGCCCAAGAACTGTTTCAAGCGCTTTCACCCCGGGCATGGCAGACTATGTATCACAATGCTGTGGCTGTTTTGAAAGAAGTTTCCGATTACGAGTTACGAGTGAGGCTTCAAGACCGTACCTTAGCTAAGAAGGCAAGGAAAGTTTTGGAAGAATTCCAGCGGTATATGACGCGGGAACACGTTTGGGCTCGGGTTCAAGCGCCGGAATTGCTAACCAGACCAGTGGCCTATTTTTGCGCGGAATTTGGGTTCCACGAAACCTTACCAATTGCAGCGGGTGGACTTGGAGTTCTGGCAGCTGACCATGCAAAATCTGCCAGTGATCTAGGCATCAGTTTTGTGGGAATCACTCTCTTTTATCGGGAAGGATATTTTCAGCAGGCGATCGGCCCGGATGGTTGGCAAACGGAGTATTACAACTTGCTTAAGCCCGAGAACCTCCCAATGGAATTGGTGGTAGATAATAACGGACATCCAATAGTGTGTTCGGTAGAGATCGGCTTCTCTCAAGTGTATTTCCATGCCTGGCGTGTTAATGTGGGACGGTCTGTGATTTATCTTCTTGATGCGGATCGTCCTGAGAATGAACAGCGATACCGCGATCTAACTTTACATGTTTATGGAGGTGACAGTACCACACGTATAATGCAGGAATTGCTGTTGGGAATTGGAGGGGTACGACTATTACGTGCTTTGGGTATTCGCCCGGCAGTGTTTCACATAAACGAAGGACATCCCGCGTTTGCAATGCTAGAATTGTTACGTGAACATTTAACTAGCGGTTTGGAATGGGATCAGGCTATTGAAGCCACGCGGGACAAATGCATTTTCACAACCCATACTCCTGTAGAAGCCGGTCACGATAGGTTTTCGCCCGACCTAGTGGAATTTGCAATGCACCGTTATAAATCTGGTTTTCCAGTGGGGTTCCACCAAATATTGGGATTGGGTCGTGTTAATCCCCAGGATTCAAATGAACCGTTCTGCATGACAGTTTTAGCTTTAAAACTATCCCGCGCAGCGAACGCGGTCAGCGAGCTTCATGGAAAAGTAACGCGCAAGATGTGGCGGGCATTGTATCCAGATGTGCCAGAGGATAAGGTGCCGATTGGCTATATTACCAATGGTGTGCATTTATTGGGATGGATGAAAGGACCTGTACGACGGTTTTGGTATAACAGGTTACAGGAGTATTTCCAGACACACCCGGCAGAGGCCAAAGCACGGTTTGGTTCGAACGTAGACGCTGAGTCAGGTGAATGCTGGGACTTGCTCGTTAATACACGAGAGTTTTGGGAATTGTTGGCAGATCCAGAATTCATCTCGGATGAGGAGCTCTGGGCGTTTCATTATAACTTAAAGCGGGAAATGATTGAGTTCATCCGTCGGCGCCTTTTCCAACAACACCAGAAACGGTACGGAGAGTATATTCAGTTTGAAGAGTTGCTGGATCCAGACACTTTAACGGTTGGATTCGGACGCCGATTCGCCACTTATAAACGACCTGCACTGGTATTCTCAAGACTGGATAAGATCATCGAGCTTGTTAAAGATCCAAAACACCCCATCCAGTTTGTTTTCGCAGGAAAAGCACATCCCAGAGATGACGAGGGTAAACGACTTGTCCAATACATTGTGAATTTGTCGCAGCGGAGTGAGTTGCGGAAACACTTGGTATTTGTGGAGAATTACGATATTCATGTTTGCCGCCATATGGTGGCCGGTTGTGATGTGTGGCTTAACAACCCCCGAAGACCATTAGAAGCATCTGGTACAAGTGGTATGAAGGCAGCCTGTAATGGAGTATTGAACCTAAGTATTATGGATGGTTGGTGGCGTGAAGCGTACGACGGTTTGAACGGTTTTGCCATTGGTCCGGATTTACATCCACCGAACATTGAAGAGCAGGATCGCGTAGATGCTGAAAATCTATACAACGTATTAACCCAGGAAGTGATCCCCTGTTATTACACTCGGGATCAAAATGGCATTCCTCGTGAATGGATAAAACGGATGCGCCGGGCGTTTGTGACAATTGCCCCGAGGTTTAATACCTGGCGCATGGTTCAAGAGTATACCCTCCGATATTACCTTAGACGCTAACAATGCCTTCCGATACTTCACTAAACGACCACGACTCAGTTTCCAAAAATAAATCTGCAGGGCACGATGCCACTCACACGCAGACCTCTTCAGTGGACATAAAAAGCCTATCGATTGGAGAACTTGTCCTTTTGTTTAAAAAGCTTGGTCAGCCCACGTACCGCGCTGAGCAGGTTCTCAATTGGGTGTATAAAAAATGCGCGAGCAATTGGGAATCAATGACAGATTTGCCATTAACGTTGCGGCGACAAATGGCGGAACGCTATGTTGTTTCCTCGTTAGAGTGTGTCCGGGTTAGTGAGGCAGCTGACGGGACTGTGAAATTCCTTTGGCGGTTACCAGACAAAAATTTGATCGAAAGCGTGCTTATACCTGCAAATTTGGACCGGCTCGGTCAACGTGGGGATAGAATCACAGTTTGTATTTCCAGCCAGGTCGGGTGTGCATGGCATTGCCGATTCTGTGCAAGTGGGATCGGTGGATTAAAACGGAATCTGTTTCCTCATGAGATTGTGGAACAGGTCATTGGAATTGAAAGATGGTGCAGAGAGAACCCTTCTTGGGTAACGACCGTCCGACGCTTTAACGGCTTTATCGAAAACAGCGGTCGACGAAAGCCGATTGAGCGGTTCGTGGATAACGTTGTAGTGATGGGGATGGGAGAACCACTCGATAACTATGAAAATGTAATGACGGCATTGAAAACTTTGAATGCGCCGTGGGGAATGAACATTGGAGCCCGCCATATCACTATCTCCACCTGTGGAATATCCCCGCAGATAAAACGATTGGCGCATGAACCGTATCAGTTTGAGCTGGCTGTCTCACTGCATGCGACCAGTGATAAGATCCGCAATATGCTTATGCCCGTGAACAAAAAGTATCCAATCAGAGAGCTCATCGAAGCTTGCAAGTATTACCAGCGGGTGAAAGGCCAGATAATTACCTTTGAATACCTTTTGTTGTCGGGCATAAATGACAGTGAGCGTGATGGACAGGCACTTGTGCAACTCATCCAAAATATTCGTTGCAAAGTGAATGTGATCCCTTACAACCCGGTGCAAGGTTTAAAATGGTGCCGGCCCTCAGATGAAACAATTAACTTGTTCATTAAAACACTTAAGAAACACGGAATTAATGCCACGTTACGTCAACAGAAAGGTGTAGACATTGACGCAGCTTGTGGACAATTGAGGCTACGAACTATGGTAGAAGCAGACACAGGGAAACACCAACCATCCAGCCGCACAACTGCCTAACGGTTAATTCGAAGAGTTAGAATACTCAGGTCGAACAATTCTGGAACGTGACAATGGTATCAGTTCCCAGCTCCAATATTCTTCTACAAGACAAAATAGAATTAGGAGGTCGGGTTTCCGCAGAAAAACACAATCAGGTAACGTATTGTAACCTTGCTGTGTGACTATCCAGCTTGCAGCCGCGTTGATGCCTGGGAAGAGCATAAGGTTCGTCCTTAAGTGCCATTTCTAATGGTCGACCAGCGCCTTTTATCATCTCTGTTATTTCGGCCTCTCAATTGCAAATCTTCCGATCAACCCCCCTTTGGCACCCATAGATAGTATGGGCAATTATAACCTTCCGATCCGGTGCCTATGAACGTATGCATGGATTAACATTGAGAATTGGCCTCAATAGTCGGGTATTTAATGCAAAAGCTCATAAACGATGTGATTCCAACCCAAAACTATGTAAGTTGCTGAAGAATGTCTAAAAAAATGTTAGCCGCCCTGTAACGGAACAACTCGCCCATTTCATTGGGTGTATTTGTATTTTTCGCGGTTCTACGCGGATCCGTTTTACCAGGTACGGACTTCTACTTCGAAAACTTTACCTGGAACGATCTCTTCTAGGGGCATCCAGTTTAGGTGACCTTTTTGGCTTTTTAGGGCTGTGACCGCTTGAGGATTTACGGCCAAAGGTCAGTAAAGGGACTGGATCTGCGACACTGGTTGGAAAGAGCGCTCTGTAAATCCTATTCGTACTTCGCGTTCTTGTTGCGTGCTCGTTCGCCAGTGCAGATAACTTGCAAGCGCATTACCAATTTAGCGTGCGCAGTCTTCGCTTGCCACAACACCTTCTCCTTTTAATAGCTGAAAAGGCTACATGGGCTTTTAGTGGGAGGTGGGTTTTAGATTTCGTTTGCTTCCTGTAATTCCCGAATAGACCCTCTTCCAGCAGCTGCCGGAGCGTTTCATGTGTGTTGAGCTGTCGTTCCTCGAAGGCTTGTACTATGGCCTCAGCGCGTTCACCAATTGAAATCAGATAAGGCTGCTCCGCTGCTTGCGCCTGCAGTATCTGGCGAATCGCCTTGAACCAAGTTGACCACCTCCACTGCATTCGGGATATTTTCCTACACTTTGCGGCTGAGTGTGCATGCGTGCTACCCGCAACCCGCTGTAGGTTCGCGAATAAGGGACTATGTATGTTGCTGGACTAGCAAGGCTATTATTTTGAGGAAATCCATGGTCGGGTAGATAATTAATTCCTGCAGTTTGAGAATAAGATGGAGGCTGGCGTATTTGGAATCAAAGGGGTTGCATTGTGTGAGTTAACGGGGTAAATCTTGGGTGCAAATAGTGATGAGCATATGGAACTGTCCTCAGCTGAGGACAAACCTGGGTATGAAACACGGAAGGTGCCACGGTTCGTTGTGTGGTTGCTGTTGATCCTACTTGTGGGAGCAGTCGTGTTGTTTGTATCTGCTAGGCTTTGTTACAAGTATATGTTTCCTTATGGGTACACACATGCGTGCTCTAAAGTTTTGTGTTTAAGTCTCACAATGTACGCAAATGAGCATGATGGGTGGTTCCCGTATGGGGAAGCTACGCCTGAGGCATCGTTAGGATTATTGGCAAAATTTGATCCCACTTTAGTGCTTTTGTTGGGTGGAAAACATATCCCCAAAGAGATTGCTGCCCGGGCTTTCACCAATGGCACATTTGGGCCAGACACTTGCGGCTGGCACTATGTGGAAGGCCTGCGGGCGGATGACGATCCGGATCTAGCGATTGCGTGGGATAAGGTTACAGGCCTTGGGCATAACGGTGAACGTCGCCGAGGACTTATGCACGAGGTGGTGTTTGTCGGCGGGTTTACCAAGTATATCTCCAAAGACAAGTGGTCGAAGTTCGTCAAGGAACAGATGGAAAAACTCGAACGTGTGATTGCCTCACGCGGCACAAACGATCCCCCAATACGGTGGAGTGACGAGGCCACCCTTGGCCCAAATAGATTCCCACCTCAAGCTAGTAAGGAAATTATACGTGCTGTACAGAAATAGCCTACGGACCCCACTCATGGAGACGACCACATGCGCGATGTCTCTGAGTCTTCGGCTGCTTTTGTAACTACATGGACTTGGTAGAGCTGTTGCTGAAGCAGGCACGCGGGATCCTTGGTTATTAATGGAATGATTGTACCCCAGGACTTGCCAGTGGCGTGGTCCGTTTTGGTGAGCGCAGGACCATGATTTAAGCCGTGTCCCAGGTGTGCAGGCGGCAAGGTTGAAGGTTTCGCACCTGATGTGGGGACGTCCATTGGATTTGCCGGTAACTCCCTCAGCGGCAATGCTGGCGCAATCCCGCATGTTTGTTTTAGCGTGGGTCTAAATTGGCATGGACGGGTACAACGAGCACCGGCACAGGGGCCTTCCGTAGGACGAGGTCGGCTGTCTGACCAAAAATACGCTCCTTCGTTTCCTTACCGCGATATGCGCACAGGACAATCATGTCTTGCTGGGTTTCGCCTGCGAACCGGATTATTTCGTCACCGGCAACACCTTTCCGGATCACGTGGCTGATTGAACAAGTCGCGGGGACTTCAGCGGGGATCCACGAACAAAGTTTTTGGTGAGCTTTGTCGAGTGGTTCAGTTTCAGATTCTGCCACATAGAGAATTGTTAGTTGCGCGCCGAATTTGGCGGCTAGGTTAGCTGCATGGCCTAGGCCAGCAGCGCTTGAGTGTGGGCTGTTAACTGGGCAGAGGATGCGTTTTACAATAGGAAGGGTGTTTGGGTCTTCGACATTGATCAATGCGTGTTGTGCTTGCCGCACGATAAACACCGGCACAGGCGATTGCTGTAATACCGTCTCGGTTACAGACCCAAGCAAAAACCGTTTTGCTGGGGATCGGCCGTGTGTGCCCATGATGACGAGATCAGCTTGGTCGTTTTTGATTGCCTCTAATATAGCAGCGGCAGCTAGAGCGTCCGAGACTTGGATCTGGATGTTTAGGAGTTTTGGGTCTTTGCCGAGCACGCGGGTTATGAAGGCGGTTAAGTCGGCTCGGGCGTATTCAAGTGCTTGACGCAGTTGATCGAGTAATTGGTCTGTCTCGGATTTTGTGAAGTATGGTGGCGGTTCTATTTGGACGGCGTGGAGGACGGTCAGGTCTGCATCAAATACACGTGCGCCGGCAACTGCGTATTTCAATGCTAAGGCTGAGGGTTCGCTGTAATCGACCGGGCATAAAATCCGTTTCGGATCGAACTTTGTGCTGTTTGTCATGGGATTCATGGATTGGTTGTTTGGTTAGCTGCTGAGACTGGTTTTGCGCCTTGTTTGTTGTAAATCAGGTAATAGAGCAATGGCACGGTGAGTGGTGCAATGAACATTGAAACCACACTGCCCGCCATGAGCGAGATTGCCAGGCCTTGGAAGATTGGGTCGAACAAGATCACTGCTGCGCCGACTACGACTGCCATTGCGGTTAGCATGATAGGGCGGAACCGGACAAGTCCCGCCTCGACCACCGCCTCAGCTAATGGTTTGCCCTGCGCAAGCCGCATCTCGATAAAGTCAACCAGGATGATCGAGTTACGGACTACGATGCCTGCGCCAGCCATGAAGCCGATCATGGATGTGGCGGTAAAGAACGCGCCTAGTACCCCGTGTGTGGGTAGTATGCCGATCAGCGAAAACGGTATTACAGTCATCACGATAAATGGTGTGATAAACGAGCGGAACCAGCCGACCATCAGGATGTAGATCAGAACTAGAACCGCGCCAAATGCTAGTCCAAGGTCACGGAACACCTCGATTGTGATTTGCCATTCGCCATCCCACTTGATAGCTGGGTAAATGTCTGTGAACGGCAATGTGGCGTTGTAAATTTCGATTCGCGAAGGTAAGAGGACTGCTGGGGTGCCCGGCTTCGTCACGCCCGAAAAGCCCGGCATGACCTGTCTGGCGTCGAGTTTTTTAATTTGTTGGTTCATCTTTAGGATGGCGTACACCGGGCTTTCTATTACGCCCGCTACGTCGCCGATTACATAGGTAACGGGCAGCAGATTTTTGTGATAGATGCTTCTATCGAGAGTGGATTGTTCAACTCGGACAATTTCGCGCAGTGGGATCAAGGGCGGCATGGTGCCGGGCGACGCCATCCCACTCATGCCTTGCACCCGGAGCGAGAGTATGTCATCAACCGAGGTCCTTTTTTCCAACGGGAGCTGTAGCACAATGCTGACGTCTTCTTTTTCGTCAGGTTTATGGACGATGTCGATTGGTAATCCTCCTACAGCCATGCGCAATGTGGCGGCGATTACTTCCACGCTCACTCCGTGCAAGGCGGCCTTCTCGCGATCAATTACAAACCGCGCCTTTGGCTGGGGCGATTCGATGTACCAGTCGACGTCAACAACACCCTCGGTGTTTTTGAAGATTTCGATCATCTTTTGCGCTAGGGTTAACCGGCTTTCCTCAGTCGGGCCGTATATTTCGGCGACGAGTGTTTGGAGCACAGGCGGACCCGGAGGTACCTCTGCAACTGCTACGCGTGCGCCGTATTTTTGTGCGATTGCGGCGACCTTGGGCCTGACGCGTTTTGCAATGTCGTGGCTTTGTGCTTTCCGTTCATGCTTGGGTAAAAGGTTGATCTGCAGGTCTGCCACGTTTGCGCCCCGTCGCATGAAATAATGTCGGACCAGGCCGTTGAAGTTGAATGGTGCAGCAACGCCCACATAGATTTGGTAATCGGTTACCTCGGGTTCGTCCCGGACAGCGGCAGCAATCTCACGTGCTACCCGTGCAGTTTTCTCGAGTGAGCTCCCTTCTGGCATGTTGAGGATGATCTGGAACTCGCTCTTGTTATCAAATGGCAGCATTTTGACTTTGACCCAGCCGAGTGCCACTGTTGCGATAGCGGCCACCAAAAGCACTGCCAGAGCAGCAAGGAAGACTAGAGCTTTGCAGTGGCTGGCAATTAGTGGAGTCATTAGGCTGCGGTATACCCTTGCAAATAATCCCTCACCCGTCTCAGCGCTTTCGTGTGTGTTGTGGTTAGCGGCCTTATGCGTGCGCCACTGTAGGATCCGCACTGCAGCCCACGGGGTAACAATGAACGAGATGAGTAGCGAGAAAAACATTGCTGCACTGGAACCGATCGGGATAGGTCGCATGTACGGCCCCATCATCCCACTCACAAATGCCATCGGCAGCACAGCGGCTATCACAGCGAAGGTGGCAAGGATAGTTGGGTTGCCGACTTCGCTGACGGCTTCGACTGCCACATCGAATTTGTTACGGCCGCGATTTTGCGGCAGGCTAAAGTGACGTACGATGTTTTCCACCACGACGATTGCGTCGTCAACTAGGATGCCGATGCTAAAGATCAGCGCAAACAGTGTGATCCGGTTCAGCGTGAACCCATACAGGTAAAATACCAACAGGGTAAGTGCGAGGGTGGTTGGTATAGCAATCGCCACAATGCCAGCTTCGCGCCAGCCGAGTACGAGCAGGATTAGCAACGACACGCTAAACACTGCAATTGCCATGTGGAACAAAAGCTCGTTGGACTTTTCCTGGGCGGTTAATCCGTAGTGACGAGTGATGGTGATTTGGACGTCGGCCGGAATTACGTGGCCTTTGAGTGTCTCAACCTTTCGTAGGACTTTTTTGGCGACGGCAATGGCATTGGCCCCGGGCCGTTTTGCGATTGCAAGTGTGACCGCGGGTTCGTCATCAAACGGATTTCCATTTTGCAGGGCGTTTGTACTGCTGGCGTGTTCTAAAGCAGCCCGCCCGCGGCCAAACAACACGTATTGGCTGGGTTCCTCTGGACCGTCCACCACTTGCGCCACGTCGCGCACGTACACGGGCTTGTTATTGAAAACTCCGACGACCACCGCACGCACGTCTTCGGCGTCGCGCAGGAACCCGCCCGTCTCGACTATCACGGCTTGGTTTTGTGTGGTTAACTCGCCGGACCTGTACTGGCGGTTGGCTTGCTGCAGCATTTGGGCGAGCATGCCCGGGCTGAGGTTGTATGCCGCCAGTTTAACTGGGTCGAACAACACGCGCACCTGACGTCGCGCACCGCCTATGATAGTGGTTTCGGCGACTTGTGGCAGTTGCTTGACCACGTCGTCCACCTGGGCTACTAGCCGGCGTAGCGTGTAATGATCGTAACGTGAGCTATGAAATGTGAGTGCCAGGATCGGGACGTCATCAATGCTCTTGGGCTTGATCAACGGGTGTGAAACGCCTGGTGGGATACGATCGAAGTTTGACTGCAGTTTTTGGTTGAGTTTGACCAGGCTTTTTTCGACGTCTTCGCCCACCTTGAATCGGACGATGGTTAGGCACTGGCCCTCACTTGCTGTTGAATAGATGTATTCGACCCCTGGGATTTCCCAAAGGAGTTTTTCCATGGGACGTACTGCCCGTTCTTCAACCTCTTTCGCACTGAACCCTGGCATGGAGACGAGCACATCAATCATTGGTACCCGGATTTGAGGTTCCTCCTCGCGCGGTAGGAGTAGCGTTGCAAATACACCCAGTAAGATGGAGGCCAGGATAATTAGGGGTGTAAGCTTCGAGTCTATGAATGCGTGGGCGATTCGACCGGCGATGCCCTGGCCAGGATTCGGTTTTGTGTGTCCTTGTGCACTCATTTTTGTGAAACGGATGAAATTCTAAAGAACGGTGTTGGGTGGTCGTTACTTTTCGATGGCAAGTGGTTGACTGTCCCGGATCATCGGGGTGCCATCAACAATAACCAGTTCGCCGGGCTCAACCCCAGAAAGGAGTTCGACCTCTGCAGTTGTGCGTTTGCCTACTTTGACCAGGCGCATTTGGGCGTGGCCTTGTGCGGCCACGAAGACAATTTCCATTTGGCCGCGTTGCACCACTGCAGAGGCAGGTACCCACACTGAGGTGGCGTGGCCCACTGGGACTGCTAGGCGGCCGAACATGCCCGATTTGAGTACCTGGGTTTGCGGCAAGTCGAGCTTCACCAACACGGTGCGTGAGATTGGATCGGCAGCCGGGGCCACCTCAGCCACAACGCCTTCTAAGATAATCCCGAGCGTTGGGAAACTCACTGTCATTGTCATGCCGAGGTGAATGCCTTGGCTGATGGTTTCGGGTACGTCGGCCTCAAATCTAAGTATGGTTGGGTCTTCGACTTCGAGTAGAGGTCGGCCAGGCGCGGCAAAATCCCCCACGTCGGCATACTTGCGCGTGATCACACCGTTGAACGGCGCACTTACGCGCGCGTAGTCGAGCATTGATTCGGCTTCGCGTACGGCTGCTTCGGCGGCTTTGTACCTGGCTTCTATGCCATCGAACTCAGCTTGTGTGACCGCACCTTGTCGGAGCAGGGCGGTGAAACGGTCGTAATCTTTCTTTGCTTGGGCGAGCATAGCGCGGGCCTGATCGAGACGCGCTTCGATTTCACGGACGTCAATCAATGCCAGGAGATCACCAGCATTGACGCGTTGCCCGATTGTAACGGGCATTTGCAAGATACGGCCGGCGACCTTGGCCTCGACGGTTGCGCGTGTTTTTGCGCGTACTGTGCCCATTACCTCTTCAGTTGCAACCCGCGTTCTTGAAATTGCCGGTTGCACTGAGACTTTCACGGGTGGCGAGGGCGATTGCCTGTGTTCGGACTCGGTTGATTTGTGGCATCCTGTTAGTAGGCCCACAGCTAGGGTAACGCCTGCGGCAAGCGCGATTGCTTTTCTGATGCGACTGTTTCGAATCATCTGTTCGGTCTTCATTTTGCGAAGGGGTTTTTGGTTAACTTGCTTCATGGGAGCATGGGTAAGCCGACTGCCTTGCGCAGGGCTGCAATGGCGATTTGGTAGTCGGCCTTGGCTTCAGCGTGCCGCACACGCGCAGCCGTAAGGGCCGTCTCGCTGTCTATTAATTGGGTTGTTAAGGCGAGGCCTTGCTCGAATCGTGCACGTGTCAGGGTAGCGCTTTCGGTGGCACTAGCCACAGCTTTTTCGGTCACTCGGAGGCGTTCTTCGGCCTCGCGAAGGTTGAGTTGCGCCTGTTGAAGCTCGAATTCAAAAGCGAGCCTGAGCTTGCGTTCGGTCTCTTGGGCGGTTTCAAGGTTAGCCAAGGCCTCCTGCACTTTGCCCCGTGTCAACTGGCCGTCGAACACGTTCCATTGCATCAACATGCCTGCGGTGTAACTGGTGCCGTCGCCCTCGCTTCGCCAGCCGCGGTCGTGGTCAACGCTTGCGAATACGCCTACTGTGGGTAGGTACCCGCCTTTTGCACGGCGGACTTCTGCTTCGGCTGCCCTGATTTGTGCACGAGCTGCGGCTAGTTCGGGTCGGTTGCTGAGATCCATTTTATCGGGCGGCCGGAGCTCGGGGGCCTGATCTGCCACCTCGGTCTCCTGGTTTTCGATACCCATTAGTGTGCGCAATCCTTTCAGGGCAAGTGCGTGTGCGTTTTTTGCTCGGAGTAGGTCTTCTTGGGCCTGGGCGAGCCGGACCTCGAGATCAAGCACATCGGCGCGTAGCCTTGTTCCACCTTCAAAGTGACGTTTTGCTACCTCGAGATTTTGTTGGAACGAGTTCACTGCAGCTTCGGCAGCACGAACAAACTCACGGGTTTTTTGGATGGTGAAAAATGCGCGTGCTACCTCGAATGATAGGGCGATTCGCACGGCCTGGGCTTGTTCGCGGGTTGCTTGACCGAATGCCCGGGCGGCCGCGCGCGCGTTTTTAATTTGGCCCCCTGCGTAGATTGGCATCGAGACAACGCCTTTCAGGTTTAGGTTGTCGATGTCGGGCACATCGTTAAAGTCTATTGGTCCGATTGGTGGTTCGCCAAATGCGCGCTGGTTGAGTATCGAGCCGAACACCATCATGGGATTATCGGTCCGTGTATAGGATGATTGGAATTGTAATTTAGGCCATGCGGCTGAATTCGCCTGTTTGAGCACCGCGTCTGCAGCTGCAATACGATGGGTTGCGATGAGAATATCAGGGTTATTTGTTAAGGTAGCTTGGATGGCGCGTTCTAATGTCCAGGGTTCGGCCGAGGCTAACCGAGTGAACGCGAAAATTATAGGTACAATTGCTAATAAACGGGCGTGTTTTAGGCGTTTCATTTTTGTGCTGTCGCGTTATTGTCCTGGCAGCACCCAAGCTTCCTTAAGATGTATTCTGATGGGCAGAACTTAGTGAATGAGCTTTGGAGTAGATTGAATCCTACGAACGCTGTTAGAAGTAGCCAGTATTTCGAATGGATCCATGCAAGTAAGAGGCTCAGCAAGATCATTGAGCCTGCGAGGCTGTGAATAGCGAGTTCTATTGTAAAGGAATTTTTGTTCATGGCGTTGCGACTAATTAGGTTAATGTGACGGATGGATGCTTGTGGCAATGAGCACTCCCAAGATTGCACCGTACAAGATGCTTGTAATTGGGTTGCTAGTTATAGGACAGGCACCGGTGGAGCAACCCACTAGTTTATAGTATCCATATCCGGCCACTCCTCCGATGACTGCCCCAGTTATGATTCTAGCCAACATAGTTTATATAGTTAGGCAGGGATTAGGTTACAACGCGCCTAACTGGTGGTTATTTACTGTGTACTTGTGTTATTGGCACTGAGCTCGTTTAGTTTCCCGGTTAATTCGCGCATGGGTGGTAGTCCAACCCATGAGTCGACGAGAACGCCGTTTTTGAAAAGTAAAAGCGTTGGAACCCCGGTGATCCCATATTGCATGGCCAATGTCGGGTTTTCGTCGACGTTTACTTTCACGATTTTTGCCTTACCATCGTATGCTTCGGCTAACTGCTCTAGGATCGGGGCCAGCATACGGCAAGGTCCGCACCAGGGCGCGTAAAAGTCTACAAGGACTACCCCCTTGGCTTTTAAAACGTGTGTGTCAAATTCTTGCTCGTTTAGTTCGGTAGTCTTTTTCATATGCATCTCCTTTGGGTTTGCTATTAGATGTAGAACCGTGGGGCGCTGAAAAGTTACAACCGGAAGAGAGTCTTGTGTGCGGCTCAGTTCTAATGAGTGGTTTGAAGCAGCTTACTATTGTGCGTGTGGGGATCGAGCTTGAAGGGGCATGAGAATGAAAGTTTGGTGCCGAAGGTGGGAGTCGAACCCACACGCCCTTGCGGGCACCAGATTTTGAGTCTAGCGCGTCTGCCAATTCCGCCACTTCGGCACAATTTCCAAAGGAATTTTATACTTTTCCAGGTGCAGATTGCAAGTGCGGCCATAGCCAATTTTGGGTTGGAAAGGGGGGAATGATGGCAAGGGATTGGTCACGCACAAAACGCCTGGACATGAGTTGTAGATGTTACAAATGTTTGTCCAATTGCAATGGTATTAGAGTGTGTTTGTGAGCTTGGTTTGAATAGGCTTATCGGGTGGATTTTGGCAGCGTGTGTGTGAAAAATTACAGCCCGAAAGCCGATAGGGGTAGAGCTTGCATAGTCACTTGGTGAACAGGTAATTTCACTAGTTAGAATTGTGATGTTTGGATGCGCACGATTCGGAGATATTTGTATCAATCGTTGGTTCTACCGCTGATTTATTGTGTAAGTGGGGTGCTAGTGTTTTGGATTACATACGATTTGGTTGATGAGCTTGGAGGGTTCCAACCTTCGGGTCTAAGAGCGGTTGAGATATGTCAGTACTATTTTATCAAGCTTCCGGAGGTATTGGTGGCTGTTTTGCCGATAGGTTTATTGCTGGCGTTGTTGTACACGATAAGTAACCATGCTCGACATAATGAGTTCACGGCGTTGCGTGCTGCAGGCGTTGGGATTTGGCAGATTTCCTCTGTGTATTTCAATGTGGGGATTTTATGTGGGCTTGCAATGTTTTTACTGAATGAGTTTTGGGTGCCGGATGCGGACGTTAAAGCGGAGGCGGTAATTGCTCGAGCTCAAGTGTCAAAAGGCCGAGTGGGTTCCCTGACAATTAGGCTAAATGGGTTTGCGAACCATAGGGATCAACGCATGTGGCAATTTGCGAGCTTGGATGTGGATGGTGGGGTTATGGTTGAACCGAAGGTCGATTGGCGTTTGCCCGATGGCCGCTACAGGGAGTTGCTTGCTGAACGGGCAGTTTGGACAAACGGTTATTGGTTTTTTTATCATGTTTGGGAGAACACCTACGGGATAGATGGGGGGTTAAGTAACAGATTGTATTTGGAGGAATTACCTATGTCGGAATTCACGGAGAGCCCTAAAGAAATGTTGAGTCAGCTCAAGGTTGGTATGCGGTTGGCGCATCGTAAAGTACGGCGAGCAGAGGTTCCAATTGTCGAGATCGTCAATTATTTGCGGTACGCGCCTGAGTTGTCACCTCGTGAAAAGGCATGGCTTTTAACGCAATTGCATGGTCGTATTGCGTTACCTTGGATATGTGTGGTGGTTGTTTTGATTGCGTTACCATTTAGTGGGATGAGTGGGAATCGGGTTGTTTATTTGGGAATGGGAAGTAGCGTGGGAATTTGTTTTGTGTATTTTGTTCTTCAGCAGGTTGGGTTGGCTTTGGGTTCGGGTGGATATGTGCCCCCTTGGGTTGGTGCGTGGTTGCCCAATGTGGTTTTTGGGGTTATTGGGGTGATGATGACGAAAAGGGTTGGGTAACGGATTAATCTTACTTTAACCGTTATTAGGGTTAGTTCAAGGGGTTAAACCGGATGGATTAAGTTTATGAAAATTCGGACTGATTTGATTCTGCTGGTGCCTCAGATGGAATTCCGGAAGGTTGAGATGGGTCGGTTGTTGATTGTTGGGGTGTTGAGAGGTGAGACTTTGTGGATTGCACGGTAGACAGCTTTGATTCGGGTGTGGCTGTATAGTAAGGTTTAATTGCCACGATGCGGTATGTGTGGGGAGTTGATGAGAATTGTACTTCTACCAGGTCCTCTACCTTTTTACCCATTAATGCCTGGGCTATGGGTGAGAGATAGCTGATAATGTTCCGATCTGGATCGTTCTCCCAAGCCCCTAGTATTGTTATCGTTTCTGAGATTCCGGATTCCACATCTACGATGGTGACAACCGTACCTGGTTCGACCACCTCACCTGTAACTTGTGAGAAGTCCGTGGCTTGGGCTTTAGCGAGCATCGCCTCCAGCTCAGCTTTTTGTTGAAGTAGCAATCTTTGGGTTTCTTTAGCGGCTTTGTATTCAGCGTTTTCTCGAAGATCGCCGTAACTAAGCGCGTGAGCGATGTCCCGGGCAATTGCAGGAAGCTTCTTATGGACGAGTTCTTCATATTCAGCTCGCTTGCGTTCGAGGCTTTCCCAAGAGACAATAAGGGGTTGTTCTTGTCTGACGGTTTCAGCGGTGATGAGGGATTGGATTGATGGGTAGAGTTTAATTATCCGCCCAAGCAGCACACGTCTGTCGCGTTCGTCGCTGAAGGCGGGAGTCATTTGGATATACCGAGTCAAGTCCCGAACCTCGTCGAGTTCGGCAGTTTGGAGTAAGTCTGCGATAAGGTTTTGGTCAGCAACGAGGTATTCTTGCAATTTGCTACTACGTTTATCTGAGAATCGGTCACGGTCAATTGCAGACAGGGCCGCCCTTAACACATTAGCACCGAGGATGTCAGCGTACAGTGCACTCCTTTCTTTCAACAGCCATAGAAGCAATTCGGAACTAGCGCTTTTTTCTAGGATGTGTTTTGAAATCAAGCTTTTAAGTTGGTCTAGATAACCAGCCTGGATTAGTGCTTCAGCGATTACGTGACATACTTTAGCTGAAACGGTGTTGATGATGTTAATAAGTAGTTGTGGCCAGTCGTTCGGCCTTGCCGCTTTTAGTGATTCAATTGCTTGTTTCCGTTTTTGGGGGCCTATTTTTTCGAACACATTTGCGATGTCATTTCCTTGATTCCAAACATCGGTGGCTGTGGGTTGGTTGGGATTAGGTTCGAGCTTTGCTAGTTGGATAAGTTGATCTCTGGCGAAGATGGCTTCGAGTGCTAGTGCGGTTTGGCTTGCCATGAAGGCCGAGATTTCTTTGTTTAGGGAGTCGACAATTTCGCTGGCTATTAGTTGGAGATTACTTATTTCGGGGGCAGCCTTTATGATCTCCTCAACCACACGTATGCGTTCTTTGAGACCTTTGGCTTGGTTAAACTCGTTTATTAGCCGTTCTTCAGGTGAGGTTTCGCGTTCCAGCAACAATATTGGATCGGTCTTTTTTACAGGTATATGGAATAGGCCAGACTTTTTAAGCAACGGTTTGGTGGCATCCCACCATTTGCGCCAGTTTGTTTCGACTATGTCAGGCGTGAGGAGTTGTTGGAGCTGATCAACTGTTGCTTTGCCGGCGCAGCTAGCAATGGCTAATTTGACTAATTCCACTGGATTTTCAGTGGCAAGCCTTTTGAGTGATTCCAATTCGGTGAGTTTTTTGACGAGGATGTGTTCTTTGGGGAGTGGTTTTAATGTTTCGGCTGCAAAGCTCAGAGCCATTACGTGGCCAGGCTTGTTAGGGAAGTCAATCGTAAAGCGGGCGAATACCGGGTCCAAGGTGCGAATCCTTCCGCAACCCCAGCTCTTGTGGTAGCAATAACCACTTGAGACCAGGGCGACAAGGTTATCCACGTGATGTTTTTGGATTTTTCGCTCTGCAACTAGTTTTTCAAATTGTTCACGCATAGCAAAATTAAACTAGCATCATTAATAGGAACATGCATATTTAAGCCGCGTGACAAGTCAAAGTCCAAGACAAATTGCATACTCGGTGTTAAAACGTTGGGCGGCAGGGTTGGGTTTTGCCGAGAACCTGTTGTACAGGGCGTTTGAAAAGAACGTGCTCACTTACAAGGAACGTGCTTTTTGTCAGGAACTTGTGTTTGGGGTAATACGGTGGCAGGCCTTATTGGATTGGTTAATCAAACAGAAGGTGCACGAAAAGACTCCCCCGTTGCGGACGCGGATTTTGATTAGGATGGGTTTATATCAGATGATAATGATGGATCGGGTCCCTCCATATGCGGCGGTAAACGAGAGTGTGAAATTGGCTAAGGCGTTAGGATTCAAGACACCAGACGTGTCGTTCGTTAATGCTGTATTGCGAGCCTTTGCTTCAGACTTGGAGAATGCCGGGCAGTTAATTGCACGTATTCAAAAGGAGGAGCCATCGATAGGATATTCGCATCCTGCCTGGTTATACCGGCGGTGGGTAGCCCGATATGGATTGGAGAAGACACTAAAATTGATGGAATGGGATAATATACCACCTCCGATTTATGCCCGAGTCAATAACTTAAAAATAGATCGGGATAAACTTTTAGAGCGGTGGGACTGTGAGAAAGTAAAGTGGGAACCATTCACAGCTAGTTGGCTAACCAATGTGGAGTTTTTTAGGATCGAACCTTCGGGCAATCCAGAAGCCTTAGGGAGCTTTAAAGATGGGTGGTTTTACATTCAGGATCCTTCGACTGCACTTGCGGTGATGATGTTAGAGCCTGCGCCTGGTGAGAGGATTTTGGACTATTGTGCGGCTCCCGGAGGTAAAACTACTTTGATGGCACAGTTGATGAAGAATAACGGTTTTATTCGTGCTGTGGAAATTTCCAAACGTGGCCTGAAATTGTTGGCTGAAAACTGTACTCGGCTTGGGATTACGATAGTGGAGGCTGGAGATTCGCCACCTGCAGAAGGAGAAATGTTTGATCGGGTGTTGATAGACGTGCCTTGTTCTAATACAGGTGTGCTGCGTAGGCGTGTGGAGGTCAGATGGCGTCTGTCCGATTTGGAATTGTCCAGACTAGTATCCACCCAGAGTGAGCTTTTGGAAAGAGCAACGAGGTATGTGAAACCGGGCGGCTTGGTTGTTTACAGCACGTGTAGCTTGGAACCAGAGGAAAATGCGGGTGTAATAAATACGTTTTTGAGCCGTCACCCTGAGTTTGAGCTTGAAACTTTGCGACAACTTTTGCCACTCGAAGATCGAGTGGATGGGGCGTTTGTAGCAGCCCTTCGGCGGAAAGCTAGTTGAGATAAGGTAAGAAGTACTAACTGTGGAGTGGGTGACGATTATTCACCACGTAAGCAATATGCAATTGTCCTGGTATGAAATATTCTTGTTGGGGGTTGGGTTGGCAATGGATGCTTTGGCCGTCACAATTTCAACGAATTCAGCACGCAAAATTAATGCAATCAACACTGTGTTGTGGATGAGCGCTGTATTTGGGCTTTTCCAAAGTGTAATGCCTATTTTAGGGTGGATCCTGGGAGGCCAACTCGCAAATATAATTGGGGCGATAGATCACTGGGTTGCAGCAATAATACTTTTCTTGGTTGGCGTCAACATGATGTTCCACAAAAAGGATGAGGATCTCCGCCATTCAGAATCGATTAGTTGTTTGTTGTTGTTAAGTTTGGGTGTGGTTACAAGCTTAGATGCTTTAGCAGTTGGGGTGAGCCTTTCTTTGACTGGGGTGGGGGTGGTTATGCCCGCTTTGTGGATTGGGATTATTACGTTGGTTATTTGTTTTGTTGGCGGCCTCCTGGGGCGTTTGATTCGTATTGCAGCCAGTAAATTTGCCGGAAAGATTGGAGGTTCGATTTTGATAGGTTTAGGTGCAAAGATCCTTATCGAACATTTGAGAGGCTGAGGCAAACTTTTGGGGTGCAAGATTAGCTCCCCATGGTCCTGCGAAGTGTAATGACCCGAATCCTGAATATGAATAACTGTCCAAGCAGTAAAAGCAACGCGACTCCGAAAAGGTCGGCGTGAGATATCTTGTTGAAGAAATAGGTGGCCAAAGCCCCTGTTGCGGGTCCAGCGAAGTTGCCAAGGCCAATCGCTGCTTCATGTATTCCACCGTGCTCTCCCTTTGTTTCGCCCACGTGCATGGAGTAATAAAGTGATGAGTAGTAGATCAGGCCAGTAGCAAGCCCGAAAAGTATTTGTCCGAGTATGAACATTGGTAGATTTATGGAGAGGCTAACTGCGAGGAATGATGTGATTAATGCAGTGCATGTACCGAACAGAACCCAGAATTTGTAATGCCACCAAGACCAATGCATCAGGAGAACGAAACCGAGTACCCTAGCGGAAAACCAAACCGAACCATAGAAACCCGCCCACATTGGACTAAGCCCATGTCGTTCGGCAATTATCGGTGCGATTGGCACGAGGGTGTTGATAGCTGCGTATGCCAATGGATTGGCAATCCATGCCATGTACATAAAACTTTTTCTAATGTGTTTTGAAGCAGTTTCATTCTGAGACGCGTAACTTTGGGTGGGGATCTCCGTTGCTTTGTGTATAAGTCCCTCAGGGTTAGGTCTTAGGTATGTGCGGCTTGCAATTGTGGCAAGTATAAGGCCAGTAAGTACCACAACACATGGAACAAAAAAGACAGCTCGAGGACCTAGCTTCTCCAGAATTGTTCCACCCCAAAAATATGCGACTGCTCCTGTGATAGCCCATGTGATGTTGTACCAGCCCACAAGTCGCTGTAGCTGTCTGGAGGTTTCGCCTTCCGAGAGTTCTGCTTCTATGGAGGGGAATACCATGCAAAACCCTATCGATGCTAGGATTAGCGTGAGCAACACAGCAGCTAGTCTTTGGAAGCATCCTCCGAAGCACAATGCGCCGGTAGCAAGCGCTAAGCCGAGTTGCATGGTTTTTACGTACCCGAGTTTTTGGGAGATTTTTCCGCCGAGCCAGGAAAACGTGGCATAAATCAATCCTGCGCCTGCAGCTAGGATAAGATTAGCATTGTTGGTAAAGCCGAACTTGGAGTGTGTGAGGAAATAAACGTAATACCCAAACGCAGTCGCTGCGAAGCTCGTAAGGCCTTCCACTACGAAAAGCCAAAGTTTCGAATGCCGGTTCAACATACGCACCAAAAAGCCAGAAGTTACTGTTGATGAGTGTTGATGTACATGCGTGTTTCTTGTGCTGCCTGATAACAGTACCATTTGACCATCGGGTCGATTGGGGGTGTGAGGAGGTCGAGGTCTGCTAATGAATGCCACCGGATTGAGTAATGTTCGGCTGGTGCCCACGTCAACATTCCGCTTACAGGCACGGCGAAATACACAAGACAAATATGGTAGTGATCATCAGAGATCCGGTGGATGTCCATAAAGGTAGGGGCGATTAAAGGGTGGGAATTTGGTGACAGTGCTGGGGGACGCCGTCCAAGGAGCTTGATAGTTAAGCCAGATTCCTCTTTTGTTTCCCTGATAGCTGCGTGTTCTGGGGTTTCCCCAGGTTCGATGTGTCCACCTACAGGGAGCCATTGGTTGAGTTTTTTGTGATGGACCAAGAGTACTTGGTCCCCTGTGGAAACAAAAACAGCGACAGCAAACTCTGTGTGACCGTAAGACCTAAGCATAAGGGTGGCCTTTTTGGATTTGGTGCAGAAACGAGGTTTTACATCTCGTAAAGTCCCTCGTCCCGAGTATATGTGGAATAGTCAGAAGAAGCTTCAGACATTGGTCCGCCAAGGAATTCACTCAAAGCGTCCGACATTTCTTCCTCTACCTTCTCTGGATCTTCGCCTGCTTCCAATCGGCGTATTGCCACGTCAAGCTCAGGAGGTACTGAATCTGCCGGCATGATCTCCTTAATTTTTTTCATTAAGTACGCTAAATGTTTGGGGTTGTGTTCGTCTAGGTAATCAATGCTGCTTTCGAGTTCACTCATTACCTTTTGAATCTTTGGATCGTCAAGATTGGATGTGGACGATTCCTCGACGTGAGTTGATTCTTCGGTTTCTGATTTTGATGTGCCTTTTATGAAGGCGAATCTGCTGATTTGTTTGACCATGTTCGGATTCCCGCATCTTGGGCAAGCGGGCTGTTTATCGGGAGCAACCCGCTTGGAGAAAAAGCTGTAAATGCGTTTGCATTTGTTGCATGCAAATTCGTAAATGGGCATAACCTACCACCAAAGATATTGTTTCAGACGAGTTGCTTTGTCGAGATCTACATGTTATGGGGGGAATGTGTAAAACACCTCGTTAAGGCTTCATATGTGCCTAGACCGTAAGGATTTGGACTTACATATCCACCTTGTGCAAGTACGGTTGATTTAACCTCAGGTACGGCATTTGCAGGGGCAGCTATCCAATGGGCATACTTTAGATCAAGCATAGGAATGTCATTGAGATGATCGCCAGCGATGAATACCTCGCTAGGGTGTAACTTAAGGGTGCTGATGATTTGTTGGACTGCTGTACCCTTGTTGTAATCGGCGTGGGCAAACCGCATGTAGACGTCGTTTCGGACTACGGTCAGGTTGGGCACTCTGGAGGCGAAGCTCTGCATGAGTTGAAAGGCGATCTCAGCCTGCTCCAGATCGGAACCAATAATGCAAAGGGGGGAATATGCGTCGGAGTATATTGTGGCTTTGCAATTGGTTTGGATTTGTTTGGCTAGGGAGGGAATCTCACAAACGATTTTTGAGAATAAAGTAGCATGGGTTTCAGTGCATTTGGTATTCCAGGGCTCTAGAGGTAAAAATCTACCGTTTACCCGGTGGTATATCTCACGTTCGACCAGGACTATCCAATCAGGTTCAATTAATAACTGAGCTCGGCCTAGAATTTCCATCAGGCTGGACATATCACGGCCGGTTGCAATAACCCACTGCGCTCCCTCGGACTGAAGTATCTGAATGAGGTTCTGAAGGACAAACGGCACCGGAGGTGTGGTGAATTCGCTAAACACAGTGCCGTCAAAGTCGGTAACTATTAGTTTAGGCTTAGGCATACGTTTTGATCTATTAAACGGATACCACGAATTTTTGTAATGCAAAACCAGTTCTTATTTGTTGTCAGGGTTTTTATTTGCGGTAAACTTTGTATTGGTTGCGAGCGTAATCAAAAGGAGGGCGGGATGATACTGTATCCAATATATAGACTGGTTAAGGATGAGGTAGAGCGGGTAGTAGAGCCAAGAAGTGGCGTGTATGCTCTAATAGATCCTGAAGGTAAGGTTGTCTATGTTGGTATGTCTCACACGAATCTCCGTGAAGAGCTGCTTAAGCGTTTGCCTGAGGTTGAAGCTGATCCATTAATACGTAAGGGAGCACCCCAATTTTTTTATTTTGAACATCCGAGCTTTGTTACGGAAGGTTACGAACGTCAATGTATATTGTATCATCAATTTCGACCAGCGTGTAACGTTGAACATCCAGCCAAGCCGTTCCCTTACTTGAAGTGCCCCATTTGTTTAGAATGAGTTCGTTGTTAAAATTGTAGTGTGCCTTGTGTATGTCGCATTCGGTGTGATTCGAAGGTAAACTCCCCGAGGTCGTCTACAAGCCAATCAGGTTGGCAGTCGGCAAGTTTAGACCTAGACGCTCCGCCAGTTGTAACTGCTAAACTTCGTGCGCCAATATATTTAGCGCATGCAATATCATGGGGGGTGTCACCCACAATTAAAATTTCTTGGGGCAAAATTTCTGAGCCGAGAATCTCGCGCACGCGCTTTAGAGCAATGGATGCTATTTCCCGACGATCTTCATGTTCGTCGCCGTAGGCCCCCATTTGAAATCGATACCACAATCCGTAGAACAAGAGTTTGATTTCGGCGCCTTTTTGGATATTTCCCGTAAGGAGTCCTATAAGTGGACGTGGAGTTCGGGATTCAAGATAGTCCAGGAATTTTACAGCGCCGGGCAAAGCCATCCCATTATGTTGAGGCAAAACTCTCGGTAGCCACCTAAGGTAGGATCGAAAGAATCTTTCTCGATTTTCTTCGTTCCATTGAATCCCCCCCAAAGAGAAAAGTTCACGGACTAGAGATAAATCTGTTCGTCCAGCAAAAGCTACACGTTCGACACACCCGCGCACACCAAATTCAGACGCAAGTGCTAGTTCAAACGCTTTCACACCGGCACCTCCGGTACGAATTAAAGTGCCATCTACGTCGAACAATACAGCCTTAATCATTTGTGGGAAAAACCTAAGTGATCGACTCCAACCTTGCAATTCAGATAGCAATTATGTGCCAGCAAATGGGGAGGGGATCCACACGTACTATTTCCATTGATTCAAGCTTGGGTTAGGTGAAAAATACAAAAAAATGAAAGCCCAGCAAAAAAACGTTAAATTTGATTTAGAGTCTTACATGCGGAGTCGAGTAGAGGCGGTTAACAAAGCGTTGGATGAGTTTCTCCATCCAGTCCGCAAGAAACCCTCTACATTGTATAAAGCGATGCGGTATTCCACTTTTGCGGGGGGTAAACGAATTAGACCATTGCTTTGTTTGGCTGCAGCCGAAGCATGTGGAGGTGACCCAAACAAGGCTATGCCACTCGCGTGCGCGGTGGAGTGTGTTCATACTTACTCTTTAATCCATGATGATCTGCCGGCGATGGATAACGATGATTTTAGACGGGGACGACCTACTTGCCATCGAGTATTTGGCGAGGCCATGGCAATTCTTGCAGGCGATGCATTGCTTGCTTTTGCCTTTGAATTGGCTTGCCATGCCGAGGGGACCCCAAGGTACCCCACTCATTTGATGGTAAGAGAGTTAGCTAAGGCGGCCGGGCCAGAGCACTTAGTTGCTGGCCAGGTATGTGATTTAGAGGCGGAAGGTAAACAGATCTCCGCTAAACATTTGCGGTTTATCCACGAGCGAAAGACAGGCGCCTTGATTCGATGTGCAGTAAGGCTTGGTGGGATGAGTGCTAATTGCACGCCTTCTCAATTAAACGCTCTCTCTACCTTCGGCCATTACGTGGGGTTAGCGTTTCAGGTAATAGACGACATTTTAGATGTGACGCAAACGTCGGAGACACTTGGGAAAACAGCCGGCAAAGATGTGAAAGCCGGTAAGGCTACTTATCCATCAATCCTAGGACTGGAGAAATCAAAAAAGATAGCAGCACGTCTAACAGCAAAAGCGTTTTCTGCATTGGAGGGGTTTGGTGATCGGGCAATGCCGTTGCTGGAGTTGGGGCGGTTTCTTCTTTGCAGGAGCTATTAATCAGTTGCGCTTTGGTTTACTAGAAAGGCAAAAACCGTTTATGAGCTTAGAAGTTTTTATGAACACACTGTTTGTAAATTCTTATTGACATATCGGATAGGGTAGTGTAACTAATTAGGTACACTGTTATCGAAAAGGAGGAAAAACCATGAGCATGATTGAATGGCGAAAGTCGAACGATGCGCTAGGTACGACAAACAGGGGTAATCCCTGTGAGTCTGGGTTATGTACCCTGTGTGACTCTGCATGTAAGGGAAAATGCGAAACATGGTTATCGTCATTACGCGGACGTGAGGTGCTTTACCCACGCCGATTCGGTTACATTACATCTGGCTCTTCAAACGTTGTGGCTTTGGGTGTGGGGTATCATGCCCTCCGTATCCAGGGCTATGCGTTTGGTTGGAAGGGGGGAGACAACAATCCCGACAAGTGTGTATTTCCGAACGTTGACATTACCACCCAATTTGGTTGGACCCAGCCGGTGAAATGTCGAGTACCAGTGATGACAGGTGCTCTAGGATCAACCTTCGTGGCGGCTAAATATTGGGATTCGTTTGCAATTGGTGCAGCCTTAGCTGGGATCCCCATCGTTGTAGGTGAGAATGTAGTGGGTGTTGATCGTAAGTCCGTGATTAAGAATGGGCGGATTGAAGTGTCCCCCGAACTGGATAGGCGTATTAATGCATTTTTGCGATATTACGATGGTTGGGGTGCTATCATTGTCCAGATGAACGTAGAGGATACTCGGAACGGTGTGGCAGAATATCTGATTGAGAAGTATGGGGACAAAGTACTTTTGGAATTGAAATGGGGGCAAGGCGCCAAGTGTATTGGTGGCGAGATTCAAGTTGATAGCATCGAGTATGCACGGTTTTTGAAAGATCGTGGGTATGTGGTTGACCCCGATCCCTATGATCCAACAGTAGAAGCGGCCTATAAAGCTGGTGCGATAAAGAGTTTCGCGAGACATAGTCGGTTAGGTGCGACCAACGTCGCATCTGCAAAGCAGGTGTACGAGACTTTCATGAAGCATATTGAATATCTCAGGAAGATAGGTCATAAGCGGATCACTCTAAAGACGGGGTCATATGGTATGGAAGCTCTTGCATTGGCTTTGCGGTGCGCAGCCGATGCGAAGCTGGATCTATTAACGATTGATGGTTCGGGCGGTGGTACTGGTATGAGCCCATGGAATATGATGGAGCATTGGGGTGTACCGTCATTGTTACTCCATGCCCGAGCGTATGAGTATGCTAAGATTTTGGCGGACCGCGGAATTCAAGTGCCACCAATGGCTTTTGCTGGTGGGTTAGCCAGAGAGGACCATGTGTTCAAGGCTCTCGCGTTAGGTGCACCGTTTACTAAACTGGTGTGCATGGGCCGGGCTGCAATGATACCAGCATTCGTTGGTAGCAATATCGAGGGGGTCTTGCGACCTGAGAGGAAGGCACAAGTAAGTGGTCAATGGGATGAACTTCCACCTTCTGTGTCAGTCTATGGCAATACCCCTGAACAGATCTTTGTTTGCTGGGAGGAGGTTGCAAGGAAGGTGGGTAAGGACGAAATGAAAAATATACCATTTGGTGCTGTAGCAATCTACACGTTCCTCGACAAGATTGCTGCTGGGTTGCAACAGTTCCTTGCGGGGGCTCGGAAGGGTAAAGTCAGTGAGATCAGTCGTGATGATCTTATGGCGGCGAATCGTGAAACGGCCCGGGAGACTGGCATTCCGTTCTGTACGGATGCCGAGCACGAAAAAGCGCTTGGGGTATTGTACTGGTAAGGTCTGGCCTGGTAGTTAAAGCAGCAGAGAGAAGCAAAGTGGCGGATGGGCCAAGTCATTGGCCCGGCCGCCACTTTTTATTAATTTTGGCGAGGGCGGGTTTTGATGAATTAACTGTCTTTGCGGATGCCTTTCACGCAACTGGTGGATACGGTGCCTGTTGGTGTATTAAGTTTAAAAAATGTGACCTTCGCCAGGAGAAGTTATTCAATCCGCGAGATGAGTCCGTGGGTGAGTTTAAGTGCGGCGGGTTTTTACCTAGGGATAGCTTTGGTTTTATGATGATTCCGCCAGGTTATAATTTGGCGATAGGGGATTTGTATGTGTGCCAAGGGGTATTTTGTTCGTACGCAAATGCGACATTGAGGATAGTGGCTTCCTGGAATGGTTTACCTAAAATTTGGAGGCCAATAGGCAATTGCTTGATTGATCCGTCGGCTGTCTGGATTTGAGCCATTCCACAGGGCACGCTAATGCCGCAGATTCCCGCTAGATTGCAGCTGATAGTATAAATGTCGGTTAAGTACATCTGTAACGGGTCTTCAATCTTTTCACCGATTTTGAAGGCTGGTGTGGCAGTGGTTGGTCCTATGAGGACGTCGGTTTTTTCGAATGCTTTTAGGAATTCCTGCCTGATAATGGTTCTGACCTTTTGGGCGCGCAAATAGTATGCATCGTAATACCCCTTGCTCAAAACGTATGTCCCAAGGATGATTCGTCTTTTTACTTCTTTACCGAAACCGGCTCCCCGCGTTTTGGTGTACATATCGTAAGGGTCGGCACCATCGACTCGTAGCCCGTAGCGGACACCGTCATATCGTGCCAGGTTTGCCGAGGCTTCTGCTGTGGCAATAATGTAGTAAGCAGCTATTGCGTACTCGGTGCTGGGAATGGAGACCTCAACAATTTCTGCGCCCAGGGACGCTAGTTGGGCGATTGCATTGTGTATAGCGGATTTGACCTCTGGGTCGAGCCCGGGCCCGATATATTCTTTTACTACGCCGATTCTTAGGCCCTTGATCTCTCCTGTTAACAGCTGGGGGTAATCAGGGACATCAATTGGAAAGCTGGTGGAATCGCGGGGATCGTGACCAGCTATTATACGGAGGAGTATTGCGGCGTCCTTGACGGTTTTTGTTACTAGACCGATTTGGTCCAAGGATGATGCATATGAAACAAGGCCATATCGGGAGACTCGGCCGTAGGTGGGTTTGAGTCCCACGCAACCGCAGAAGGCGGCGGGTTGACGAACTGAGCCCCCTGTATCAGAGCCAATGGAAGCGAAGCATTCGTCTGCTGCTATTGCAGCAGCGCACCCGCCGGAAGATCCTCCAGCCACCCTCTCCAAGTCCCATGGGTTTTTCGTTGGTCCATATATTGAGTTTTCTGTGGAGCTGCCCATTGCAAATTCGTCCATGTTCAGGCGTCCCAGAATGATTGCCCCTGCAGCTTTCAGGCGTTCTACAACAGTGGCGTCGTAAGGGGAGATGAATCCCTGGAGTATTTTTGATGCGCAAGTTAGGGGAGAACCTTTATGCGCAATAATGTCTTTTAGTGCGATTGGTATTCCCCATAAGGGTTTATCTGGGTTATTAAAAAAATTCTTATCTGCTTCCTCAGCCTCACTAAGTGCTTTTTGTGGGTCTATGTGAACGTAAGCATTAATAAGCGTATCAATTCGGTTAATGCGGTCTAATAGTGCGGTGACAATTTCTTTGGAGGAGAGCTCCCGGTGCCGGACTTTTGTTATAAGTTCATCTAGTGTGAGGTTGTGAATCATCGTTGGAAGGAGAGTTACTCTACAATCTTGGGTACGATAAACAGTCCATTTCTTGCAACTGGAGCGATTGCCAAGGCCTGTTGGTGTGGTAAGGTTTCCGCCTCTTTATCAGATCTAACCACATTGACTAAATCGATTGCGTGCGCAGTGGGTTCTATGCCTTCCACAGGGACTTCTTTTAATTTTTCGACGTAACAGAGAATTTGTTCAAACTGCTTTGAAAAGGTAGCTTCTTCCTCGGGGGTTAATGCAATCCGGCAAAGGTCAGCGACGTGCTTTATGTCGAATTCTAAGCTTTTCATGACTGGTGCGCAGTTTAAGGGTTAGGAATTAGCTTGAAAGGCAATGTATTTATTCTTCCCCAAACCTACTGTTTATTAGTTCTTCTAGGGCATTAAGGGCTTCTTCAGCTCTAGAACCTTCTGCGTAAATTTTTAAACGGCTCCCTTGACCCGCAGCTAGCATAAGCAACCCCATAATGCTTTTCCCGTTTACACGTTCCCCATCTTTCTCGACATGGATTTCACAGGGAAATTTACTTGCTAGGCGTACAAACATTGCTGCTGGGCGGGCGTGGAGACCTAGTTTATTTTTAATCTCCACTTCCCTAATCCGTGTTTGGCCTTTTTCGCGGATTATCTTTTTATCTGCCATTTTCCGATTTCTTAACAGCTTACAAGAGAGCTATTTATTGCCAAGGGATTTTATTCTAGATCAGGCGCTATGGCACTTTTAGGTTCCTTTGACTTTTTCATATGCGCGAGGATCTTTTTATCGAGGGCTTCGGCTGGTTTGAACCCTGATGTGATTAATTTTTGGTGAAGGGCTGCGACTTCAATTAGCCTCGCAATGTCACGTCCTGGTCTGACTGGAATTATAATATGTGGGACCTTCACGCCCAAGATCTTAGTAAATTGAGGGTTCATCCCAAGCCGGTCTATGTCGGGGACTTTTTCCCAGGCCTTTAGGGTGACAACTAGGTCAAGTTTTTTGCGGCTGCGTATACTCCTGATACCGAAAGTTGCTGGTACGTTTATAATACCGATCCCTCGTACTTCCATGAAGTCGCGCGTTACCTCGGGGGAATAAGCATATAGTTCGTTGCCCGTAAGCACGACTTTGGTAATGTCATCCGAGACCAAACTATATCCGCGTTCTATCAAAGCCAGAACCGACTCGCTTTTGCCAATCCCGCTTTCCCCGCAGATTAGAACCCCTATTCCAAGGATATCGACCATACTACCCTGTAAGAGGGTGTACGGGGCAAAAAGCGTTTCCAAGGCGAGAGTGGCCTTGTTTATAAAGTTCATTGTGACCAGTGAGCTTCGTAATAGTGGCATGGCATATTGTTTGGCTAATTCCCGCCAAGTCTTTTCGATTGGCAGATTTCGGCAAAATATTACACATGGAACTTTAAATTGGAGGAGTTGTTCAAATCGAGAGTGGCGTGCTTTGGCGGGCAAAGATCTCAAGTAATGGGCTTCTGCATTGCCTATCACCTGGATGCGTCGGTATGCGAAGTACTTGGTAAACCCTGCCAACATTAGCCCAGGACGGTTCACGGTTGGTTCGCGGATGATCCGGTCAAGACCGTTTTCACCGGCTACCAACTCCAGTTTTAGATCTTTCTTATATTCCTCGAAGAATCGCTTGATGGTTACAGTTTCGCGTTGCATATAGGCTTCAGATTGTAAATTCGGGTCCGAGGTAAATTTCTCTGGCTTTCGGGTCGGTTAGCATAGCTTGGGCATCGCCTTCATAGAGGATTTTCCCATGTGCAATCAGGTAAGCACGGTCAACTAATCGTAAAGTTTCTTGTGCGCGGTGGTCGGTGATTAATATGGCTATGTTCCGCGCTTTGAGTCGCCTGATTATTTTTTGGACTTCGTAAACGGTTATTGGGTCAATCCCGCTGAACGGCTCGTCTAATAGTAAAAGCTTTGGATTTGTTACTAGGGCACGTGTGATTTCAAGTCGACGTTTTTCCCCACCACTTAGAGTGTAGGCTTTTCGTTTAGCGAGATCGGTAAGCTCCAGTTCTTCCAAAAGATGCCTCAGGCGGGCTTCTCTTTCTTGCTTTGTTAAGTCGCAAACCTCCAAGACCGCCATTATGTTTTCCTCAACTGTAAGCTTACGAAAGATTGATGGTTCTTGGGTGAGGTACCCAATCCCTAAGCGGGCTCGTTGATGCATGGGTAATTTTGTTATATCTTTGTTCTCGAATATTACTCTCCCGGCCTCTGGCCGAATCAATCCGGCGATTATGTTAAAGGTTGTCGTTTTTCCCGCACCGTTTGGGCCAAGGAGCCCTACGATTTCCCCTGCGTTAATGTGTATAGTAACACCGTCCACTACCCGTCGGCCACGATAAGCTTTCACCAAGTTTTCACCCAGCAAGAGGGCACTGCTATAATGGAAGTGATTATCTGAGGTTTGAGTTTCAGCTGAGGCCATAAAAAATCAATGGGTTGCAATCTTTGGACTACTGGCGTTTGTTTGAATAACCGGGTCTTTCTCAAGAATTTGAGGCATAGGGATATGATTGGGCGCGTTTTCTTGGGTTGTCATCAACATGCGAGCATTTTCTGCGTTTACCTGCCCGGAAGTTCGATCAAAAATTATTCGGTCAGCAATTAGAGATCCTTGATCTGTTTCCAAAACTGGATTTGCCAATAACTCTATAGTTTCATTTGTAGCATTTTGGAGTGCGGTGGATTTGTAAATTAGCGTACCCGCACGACCTTTGATTTGTTTATTTTGTGCATCTACGATTAGAAATGTCACGGTACCAGTAGCTGTCATTGATTCCACAGTTTTGTTTGTTGGGGAAATTAGTGCTTCCAGTCTTTCGCAAGTGAGGTTGAGTCTTGGAGCAACGATTTGGACGTTGCCGATAAAGATCACAAGGTTAGATTTAATATTAAACTCAGCGCTTTTTGCTGTAATTTGGGACACGTTCACCTCGACTGGTGGTTTGTGCGAAGTGGATGTTATCGGTACAGGGGTATTGTTTTGCGCAATCGCGATAAAAGAAACCCAAAAGTATGTTATTATACACCTTTTCATCAGAATCGGATTTTTGCGTTTACAGAATTTGTAATGGTTAGCACGGCTTCGCCTTGTTTCCAAGTGAAGCCTTCTCCGCGTATAATAACTTTACCGTCCCCAATTTGGGCGGTGATCCAGCTGGTTGACCAAGCACAACGCCTTGACAAGTCGTAGTAACATTCAGAAGCCTGGGCGACCAGGTTTGTCTCCCCAGTTAAGGAAATTAACACTATAGTGGGTTGTTGGATCCAAAACAACCCGTCATTTTTTGGTTCTGCTTGTCCTCCCCTTATTATGGACTTGATACGGTTTTCGTTCGGTGGAGGGTAAAATTCTGGGATTTCAAACTCCAAGATCCTACCGAAAGGTGGGGCTGCTGCATAATGCGAGCCCGGTTGAGGGTCTAACGCAATTACGGGCGTGACGAGGATAAATCCTAGAATTAAGGGTACCCAAATCTTTGATTCCCAACAGCGTTTTTGCCTTGTTGAAGTGGTGAATTTTGCAAGGCGAGTTTTCTCTTGGAGAATTGCCAATTTATTTTGCTTCAGCAATCGCATTTTTGATTCTTACAAGGATTAAAAGCAAATCTTTAACCTGTGAGAGATGAATCATATTTGGTCCATCACTTAAAGCTTTCTCTGGATCTGGGTGCGTTTCCATAAAAATCCCATCTGCTCCGGCTGCTATTGCTGCCTTCGCTAATACGGTGGCGAATTCACGCTGACCCCCGGAGGCATTTCCTGCGCCACCAGGTAATTGGACTGAATGTGTGGCATCGAACACCACAGGATACCCAAAACTTTTCATAATCGGAATGGACCGCATATCTGATACTAAATTATTATAACCGAATGTTGTTCCGCGCTCAGTAATAAGGATTTTTTTTGCGCCGAAGTATTCTGCTTTTCTCACAACTTGACCCATTTCCATTGGAGAGAGGAATTGGCCTTTTTTTAAGTTGATAATTAGTCCTGACCTTGCTACGCCAGCAATCAGGTCTGTCTGTCTACATAAAAAGGCTGGTACTTGTATTACATCAACTACTTTTGCTACGGGTTCTATCTGATCTACAGCGTGTACATCAGTAATTACTGGAACGCTGAGCTTCCGACGGATTTTGGCAAGGATTTCTAAACCGCGTTCGAGTCCTGGGCCGCGATAAGATTCAGCAGACGTCCTATTTGCCTTGTCGTAGCTAGCCTTGAAAATGAACGGGATTCCTAATTGTTGACACGTGTTTTTGAGAGTTTCTGCTACTTCAAAACACAATTGTTCACTTTCAATGACGCATGGACCAGCAATTAAGAATAACCGTCCTTGCGTTAATTCGTCCCAGAGATTGCTGTAATCCATCAGTTGTAGGTTTTAGCAGAAAACGGGCTCAAAGTAAATCTTAGGTCTGTGGAACAACGGGCTTAAATTACGGCGTCGGGATTCAGACAATTATGTTCTTCGGTGGATCAAATCACTGTTCCATGGGGGATTGTGGCTCCGCGTGGTATTACCACTATACCATCACGAATATAGTATAATTCGTGATCGTAATTCGCAGGTTTTCCGTGCGGAGAAATGACTACGTTGTCTCCTATGCGGACGTTTTTATCGATTATCGTTTCTTCAATGCGCGTGTTACGGCCAATTCCTAGTTTTGGAATACCCTTTGATTCACAAATCTTTTTGGATTCTTCGGTTTCGTAATAATCTATTCCCATAAGTACGACACGCCGTAGCACAGAGCCTTCCTCAATTATGCTTCGCAAACCTATTACGCAGTGGATTAGAGTAGCCCGGTTGATTATGCATCCCTCAGAAATAAGTGCATGATCAAGAGTTGCACCATTTACTTTGGAGCAAGGTAGGAACCGTGCCCGGGTGAAGATTGGGGCTGTCATGTCAAAGAAATTAAACCGTGGCAATTCAGATGCAGCGTCCAGGTTAGCTTCGAAAAAAGTTTTTATGGTTCCAATGTCTTCCCAGTATCCCTGGAAAATGTAAGCATAGACCTTGTATTCTTTGATTGCGCGGGGGATAATGTCGCGCCCAAAGTCGGGTTCATTTCCTACAAGCACTTTTTGGATGACATCCCGGTTAAATACATAAATGCCCATCGAGGCAAGGTATAGTTCTGAGTCCCCTACAATTCCCAAAACCGCATACCATTCCTGTGGCAGTTTAAATCGCGCAATTAGTTCTGGATCGGTTGGTTTCTCAGCAAAGTCACGAATCCGCCGGTCACTGTCAATGCGCATTATACCTAATTGCGGGACTTTTTCGCGTGGCATTGGGATTGTAGATATTGTGATATCTGCCCCAGATTGCATGTGTTGTAGGATTAATAACCTGAAATCCATCCGATATAGTTGGTCCCCACTTAGTACAAGCAGATAATCGAAATCGTGGTCTAAGAAATGTTCTAGGTTTTTCCTCACGGCATCGGCTGTACCCTCAAACCAAGACGCGCATTTTGCGGTTTGTTGTGCAGCTAGAATTTCAACAAACCCACCACTAAAAGCGTCGAAGTTGTAGGTCTGGGCGATGTGGCGATGCAGCGAAACGGAGTTGTACTGAGTGAGCACGTATATCCTTCGGAATCCGGAGTTTATACAATTTGAGATTGGGACGTCTACCAGGCGGTATTTACCCGCTAATGGTACTGCCGGCTTTGCACGGTCACGGGTTAGGGGAAAAAGCCTTTTTCCTTGTCCTCCGCCTAAAATCACGCAGAGTACGTTACTAGTGTTTATCGACTGTTTTACAATCGGCCCCATGTAAAAAATTGTATCTACAGTATTCGCTTATGCAAGTTTTAGCAGCCGTTTACGTCAGATTTTTTGGGGATCTTCTCAAGGCCTTACCATATATAAAGCAGTTTCCTTAAGGGTTCTGTGCTGAAAGGATTGTTGTATTGGTTAAGTGATGTAGCAGCACTTTTCCCAGACCACAGTTTACAGGTGGTGTTTATAAACGTGACAGCTCATGTGTCGAATAAGTATTGGACTGAGGTTGACAAATTGGTGTGCAAAATGTTTAATTCTACTGAGTTTTCGGTGGCGCGTTCGTCTATCGGCTAGGACGCAGCCCTCTCAAGGCTGAAAGATGGGTTCGATTCCCATACGCGCTACCAATTTATTTTATCAAAAATGTTGAGTGTGTTTTGCCATAAAAAGGCGGTTTGAAATTCTGATGAGTTTGTTTCAGGTGATATTTACACCGACAAGTGCAGCGGAGCTATCACGTATTTCACGTGATACCCAGCTCCAAATATTAAAAGAGTTCCGTATGCTTCCCCGAAAGGTTCTCACCTCTAATTTAGACGAGTTTGGAAAATTAGAACGGGAAGGTCGCGTGCTTTATCGGTTGCGAGTAGGGGATTATCGGATCTACTTTGAACCTCATCCACTTGGGGTAATTGTGCATCGGATTTTAAGTAGGAATACCTTGAAGGATTTTTTATTCCGGTCAGGATTGAAAGTGGGTGAAGACGAAGCCCTACAGCAAAATCCTCAGTTTTGGAAGCTAATTGAGTCGGCTGAAAAGCGGGAACACATAAAAAATTGAAAAGGTATCACCCAGGAGGAACCTAGTATACAGCTGATCTGAGGTGCTTCGAAGATTCAAGATAGGCATTAGCTTTGTAGGGCACTGGTTTAGTTTTAGGATAACGGCCTTATAATTTATTAAGAAAGCTTACTCTGTAGCTGCCTTGGAGTGCGTGATCTAATTATTCTAGTTCGTCACCCAGTTCCACGTTCCAATAGGCATAATCAATGAATTGTTTCCAGCTTTCTGGAGTTGGTGTGTGTAATGAAAACTGAATAAAAGGTCGCCATTTAGGACGGCGGGGTTTCCTGATCAATTTCATGCCGGCTTCCTCTGGAGTCCTATTTCCTTTTTTAGCGTTACATTCAATGCATGAGCACACCACGTTTTCCCAAGTAGTTTGGCCGCCACGATGTTTGGGTATAACGTGATCAAGGTTAAGCTCTTCACGTGGAAAGGCCCTACCGCAATATTGGCAGGTATTCCGATCGCGTTCGAAAATGTTTTGGCGAGTGAATTTTACCTCTTTCCTCGGGAACCGTTCGTACATCAACAGTAAAATTATTTTAGGAATACGGATTCGAAAAGATATTGTATGGATGCATTCATCCGAGGGACCGAGCCGGGAAAGATCTCGCCATTCATTGAAGTTAAGAGTTTGATACGAACCATCAGGATTCTGCAGCACTACAGCAGCGCGACCTTGGACAAGCAGCACTAATGCCCGGCGTACGGTGCAAATGTTAATCGCTTGCCATAGGCGGTTAAGCACTAATACTGGTTGTTCCAGCAGGGCGTTCATCTAACGCGGCTTTTTAAGGATTTGCCAGAAAATTAGTATTTCGAGCCTGATCTCGTCAACGAAAACCTTGTAGGCGTGCACCAGGGATGGGCCAGCAATCCTTTTCGCCGGGTTTGCGATTAAGTATGAGCTTTAAATTGTTGCTTTGGGTCAATGATTCAAACCCCTGGCTCAGGTGAGGGAAGAAAAGGCCTTCGGATTTAGCGTTCCGATGTGTTCCTATGGGGAGCAAATCATCGCGCTAATTTTGACACCCCATTTGATATTTAGATATGGGTTCACAACGGGAAAATCACGTTGCATAATGTTTACACTGGGGGTTTGCCATTTAGGGGTTCATTATTGAATCCAATGAAACTTTCCGCACATGCTAATAGCAAACAGCTGCGAGTATCCGCATAGATACCGCCCATGTGCTTTTTGGCTTTGGCGAGAAATTATCGGCTACAAGAGCCGCCGCAGCTGTCGCACCCTTCAGGGGTATTCGGATTGTTAATTGTGAAAACACCCCCTTCAGGTGTCTCTTTGTAATCAATCTCGGTTCCCCGTAGAAAAATGGCGCTTTCAGGATCTACTACTACTTTAACCCCAAAAAATTCCTGAATTATATCGCCGTCTCTTTCAATATCGAACCCCATTCCGTATTGAAATCCTGAACATCCGATTCCTTCGATGAATATTCTCAAGAACTTGCCTTGAGCTGCGGGTTCGGAGTCTTGAATTTGCCTAATCTGCGTCGCGGCAGTTTCGGTGAGCGTTACTACTGGTTCGTTTTCTGTATAATCGTTCATTGTTGTTGGAAAGTTAAAGCATTATTGGCTGTCTTGTCAAATAAGGATTGTAATTTTTCACTCCCAAGGCCTTTGAGAACCGAAAAAGGTAAGCCAGCGATTAACATTGCAAGTCTCTCAAGGAGAAAACGATAACTGTTTTTGGACTAAGTAGTGGCTTGGAAAGAGAGATCGATTTTCTAAGCCCGTCGGTGTGCTGTTTTTGGGTTGAGATTATAACGAGAGGGGTGCGGCAAAGAAGGTTTTTGAGGGTTTGGGCTTTGAAACTTTAGGGGGATTTTAAATCGGAAATGTTGGTTTTTGAATTGAAGTCTTGATTTTGAGCAAAGGGGTGATGATCTTTCCGAAAGCCATGTGTGATGTAAAAGGTAAAGGTAAATTTAATGGGGACAGGCCCATTATACTGACAGGAGAACAGCTTAAATTATTGGCGTTAAAAGTCAGCAAGTTTAGACACGACGTGGCTAATGATCTAACTGTTTTGCACACTGTAGCGGAGATTACGGGGCGTTTACACCCAGATACTGCCCCGCGAATGAATGTCATCCTACGCAATTCGGAAAAAATTAATCAAACTGTGCGGCTATTTACTTTTGAGCTTGAACAGCTACTTGGGGTAAGAGGGGAGCTTCCCGAAAATATGGGGGGTTGAAGCAATAGGTTTTAAAAAGTTCGGCGCCTGAAAACCCTATGAGTTTGCAGGCGCTGGTTTTGTAATTTAGGGAAGTGAAAGAGTTATTCGTGAAGATATACCTGCCAACCAAGATATTTATTGAGGGCTTCGTAGACCCCTGCGGCTATGGTTGATGGGTTAATTGCGACGTGATGTTCAAAGCCGTTTTCACAAATATACCGCAGGAGCTTCTGGAAGTTAGGGATCTCAACCACGCCAAACCCACCAAAAGTTTGGAGTGGATCCTTGGTTAATTTACCCTCGCCAACGTACGACCTAATGCATCCACAAACGTCATCGGTGCTAATCCGAAGGAAGGTGAAAGGAACTGGTTTGAGTCGACCCACCACAGTTCCGTAGGTATTATCTTTTCCAACGGTGCCGGCTATGATGGCTTGATAATCCATTTGTATTTCTCCTTGAAAGAAGTCTTTGGGCAAATTCGAGCAATGGAATACCACGCCCTTATTTGGGTCGTTACCGTAGTTGTTGTTCCAGTCAACAATTGCGCTTGGGCGATCGCTTGCTTGGGACATAATATACATGGCTAATGCACCAGTAACGTCCACTTCGCATGCGCTTGGTACTAGCTTATTACTCAGCATGCTCATTAATGTGCAAGGTACCACGCCAAAGTATTCTTCAATAGCTGTCCAGCACTGAAGTGCTGTTGCTTGTAGATTACATTCTTGGATCCAGCGATCGAGCACCACGCCGAACTTGGCCATCTTCAGCAGTGCTTCTGAGGGCACACCCTTGGTGTTCGCATAAGATTTAATTTCCTTGATCTTTTTTTGGACCTCTGGGTCATTGTCTGAAAGCTTGTTTACCTTGCCGAAAAACTCATACATGTCCATGGGTTCCACGCTAATTCCCGCTTGTTCCAGCAGTTTTTCGCTATAACGCACAGTGTTGAAGGCTGCGGGGCGTGTACCCAGGGCACCAATCCGTAAATTCTTTAGGCTGCGGATAACTCGACAAGTTACAGCAAAATCCTGTAGGTCCTGGATTAAAGTTTTACTGTCCGGATCATCTGTATGTAGCCGCGTAAGGGTAAATGGAATACCATACTGGCGAAGGTTGTTGCATACAGACATCTTTCCGCAGAAACTATCTCGCCGGTCTTTGATGGTCATGCGTGTAGGAACATCGTTAAAAGCATGGACCAACACTGGCACTCTTAGACCTGACCAGCGGATTGCATTTGCAACCCCGCGTTCATCACCAAAGTTAGGTAGCGTAACGAGTATGCCGTCAATTTTATCTGCATTTTGGCGGAAGAGTTCAGCACATTTGCGTGCATCCTCCATTGTCTCAACGGATCCAAATTTAGATGCCGTTGTGGGAAGGATGACTGCGTCTATACCCAGCTTTTCTAGTGTGTTGAGTATCTGTTTGCGTCCTGTGTCGCACAAATGGTCCGGGAAAAACCCGCGGTTACCAACAATTACCCCGAGCGTAACGTTCTTTTTCATAAGCTTTAAAATCGTTTGGCCGAATAATGCACAATTTGGGGTGAACTTGGCAACAAACTTTTTAAGTTTGAGTACATTGAGTAAAAGATTTTTGACATATACTTGTTAGCCGTAAGTGCTTAACTGAAATTTGAAATGTAATTTTTATAGTCGAACCCTAGAAGCCTTGAAGTAGCATTTGACCTAATAGTGCGAGTTGTGTACAAATTCTAAAAATCCATATGATGGGACACCGATTGATTAAATCTGGTTTTCCTTGCGAACAGGAAATAGGGTTGTGGGGGGTTAGATTATTATTGGCCACGGCTCTGTTTGTGGGCTTTGGGGAAGTTCCAGCTTTGTCCTTAGGGGGTAAACAACTGCTGGTTTCCCCGGGTGATCCTCGCGGTATCCCTTTAGTTGCCGGTGGCAAAGCCACTCCAATTCTTGTGGATGGTAACGATCATGTTGGTGTGTTGCGTGCGGCGTGTGACTTGGCATTGGATATCGAACGAGTTACGGGAATTCGGCCCCCGGTTTTAACAAACTATTCTGGGGAGAAGATTACGCATGTGGTAATCGTAGGATCGCTAGAGAGTAACAGGGTGATCCAGCGTTTGGCAAAGGTGGGTAAACTCGAAACCGCGCCTATCGCAGGGAAGTGGGAAACATTCATGATGGTTGGAGTAAAAAATCTCGAACCTGAGCTATTGGGTGAGGCCTTTGTAATTGCAGGCAGTGACAAGCGAGGAACCATATATGGAGTTTATGAGATTTCAGAGCAAATTGGTGTATCGCCTTGGTATTGGTGGGCGGATGTGCCGGTTAAGAAGAAAAAGGAGATTTATTTAAGTGCGGCTAAAGTTGTTGAAGGGCCCCCGGCAGTCAAATACCGGGGTATATTTATAAACGACGAAGCACCCTGCTTGACTGATTGGGTTAAGGAGAAATTTGGCAATTATAATCACGCTTTCTATACAAATGTTTTTGAACTGCTTTTGAGGTTGAGGGCAAATTACCTATGGCCCGCTTTGTGGAATAACGCTTTTAACATGGATGATTCGTTGAACCCCAAGCTCGCAGATGAGTACGGGATAGTGATGGGAACGTCTCATGTTGAACCGATGATGCGTGCTGATAAGGAGTGGAATTGGCTAGGTTATACCGAGGAGCAGTGGAATTATGAAAAGTATTCGGAGTTGTTGCAAAAGTTTTGGAGGGAAGGCATCGAACGGACCAAAAATTACGAGCAGATTATCACAGTGGGGATGCGTGGTAAAGTTGATACCCCGATGTCGGAAAAGACAAAGGTGGAGTTATTGAAGCGGATCATTGATGATCAACGTAAGATGATCGAATCGGTAACAGGATCGAATGCAGCATCCATTCCCCAGTGCTGGGTTTTATACAAGGAAGTTTTAGATTATTACGAAAAGGGAATGCGTGTGCCAGATGATATTACAATTATTTTTTGCGAGGATAACTGGCAAAATATTCGGCGAGTGCCGCCACAAAACGAGCTAAATAGACGCGGGGGTTACGGCCTTTATTACCATTTCGATTATGTAGGGGGGCCTCGGAGTTACAAATGGCTAAATACAATTCATTTACCCCGAGTTTGGGAACAGTTGCATTTGGCTTACAGGTATGGGATTAACCGAATATGGATTGTGAACGTTGGTGATATCAAACCGATGGAGGTACCCTTGGAATTTTTTATGCGTTTTGCTTGGGATTTGGATCGGTGGCCAAAAGAGAGGATCCAAACCCTTATGGAGGAATGGGCGGCACGGGAGTTCGGCCCTAGGTTTGCCAAGGAAATAGCATGGATTGTCTCCAGATATGCAAAGTTTAACGCGAGGCGAAAGCCCGAACTTCTATCACCAGAAACCTACAGCATAATTCATTATCGAGAAGCAGAACGGGTTTTAGAAGAGTGGAACCAGGTTGTGGGGTTGGCTGAAAAAGTATATGCCCAGTTAGATCCTGAATATCACGATGCCTATTACCAGTTGGTTTATTATCCAGCAAAAGCCAGCGCTGTTGTTAATGAGCTATACATAAGTGTTGCTTTGAACAGGTTGTATGCCCGGCAAGGCAGGACTATTGCAAACCAGTTAGCAGATCATGCAGAACGCCTTTTTAAGCTCGATGCTGAATTGGTGGATCGCTATCACCGACTTGGCGGTGGTAAATGGAATCACATGATGAAACAAACACATATCGGATATAGGAGTTGGCAACAACCACCCGTAAATGTTATGCCCTCAGTGATGCGGATCGCTGTTCCTGATAAACCAATCCCAGCGGTGGCTATTGAAGGTTCAGAATTAGCATGGCCTACAAATCAAGCAGCAATTTTACCGGTAATCGATGTTTTTAATAAACAGACCCGTTATATAGAGGTGTTTAATCGTGGGTCTGCTCCATTTAAGTTTACAGTTACCTCTGAGGCTCCGTATGTACGGCTTACCCCCACCGATGGAATTGTCACTAACCAAGTGCGTATTAGAGTTGATGTGGATTGGGATATAGCGGCGTATGGACGTCAGACAAATAGAATCATAGTAAAGCCAGAGGTAGGAGAGGCGATCACTGTGTTTGCGGAAACGTTTAAGCCTCGGGAGATAACGCCAGAGGATTTGGATGGGTTTATTGAGAGCGAAGGTGTAGTCTCAATTGAGGCGGCTCATTACACGGCGAATGTCCCTGGTAAAGAGGGTATGTGGCAGGAAATCCCTGATTTTGGGCATACTTTATCGGGTATGAGTGTTTTTCCTGTAACAGTTTCGAGTGTAATGCCGACAAATGGAGATTCGCCACGCTTAGAATACCGGATTTATCTATTTACAACTGGCCAAGTCCAGGTTGTGACTATCATTGCACCGACGCTTAATTTTCTCCCAGACCGCCCTTTGCGCTTGGCTGTTTCAATGGATGATGAACAACCGCAAATTATAACTGCTGTGGCTGCGGATTATCGGGCGGGTGAAGGGAACCGGGATTGGGAAGAGTCCGTCAAAAATAACTGCCGGAAACTTACTACGTATCACATCCTCCAAAAACCAGGATACCACACGTTGAAGGTTTGGATGGTTGATCCAGGTGTCGTAGTACAGAAAATTATTGTTAATACGGGTGGGTTGAAACCTTCTTACTTAGGTCCTCCAGAAAGTTGGTTTAACATCAAATCCCGGAACATTAGGAAAAGCTAGTCCTTCCAAGGAGAGGCAAATGTAATTTGTGTGCATTATGACTTTCGACAACGGCTAGCTGCAGTTCCAGAAATATAATGTCGAGAATATTTTCGGTGTGGGGTTTTGCTTGGATTTTTTGGGGGGGTAGAATGTTTATTGCTTGTGTTAATTGTAGAAGAGATTTTGTAGAATCTGAAACTTAAGAAGAACGGTGCTAAGCGAGTTTGGAAGTAAGTCTTAGTATAAGCGCATTGAGATTGCCAGAGGTTTGGTTAGGCGTTGTCAGTCGTGTTAGACCCAAGCGGTCCGGGTAGGGTTTGTTACAGATATTTATTAAGCTAGGTTTGTTTATTGTCTGGATGGCTTTGCTGGCTAAACGATTTCCTGGGTGTCGATGTTTTAACGAGATTTGTCTGAGTGGACTACACACGTAAGAGGTAGGTTGACTGGCTAATACAAAGCAGACTTCAATTGGACCTTGGAGGGAGAACGGGTGGCGGCAAGCATTCTTCCAGGGAGACGTTTTCTTATTTCTCGGAGGTCTCTTTGCTTTTGTAATCTGTTTTTTTGAATACGGGACTAGGTGAGAGAATATAGAGGCACGAACTCAGTTGCCTGGTTTGGTTCACACCATTGACTTGTCCATTACTGTAAACTCTGAACAGGACGTGGTCTTGGACTAGGTCGAGGTTGTGGTAATGGTGGGTTTTCGCTTCTTAGCCTTTGCGGAAACTTTGGTTTTCCTTGATAGCTTGTTTGGCAAAGCGTCAACCAGTGACAACATTAGAAGGCAAGTTTACTTTTGGGGTAAGAATTTTACTTAAGGCAAGGTTATTCCAGTAACAACGGCTAAGGATAGTGAATATTATGGTGTGGGCGTGGAGTTGGTAGACTGGCTTACCGTGGCTTGAGTATTTGTTTGAGCGGAAATGTATTTATCAATTTCGTCTGCCTTAATTATCTCAATTTTTGCGCCTTTTTTAAGTTCCTCGGCAGACGGTACTCTGATTATGTCGCTTGTTATGACTTTGGGTGTGGTTGGGGTTGTTGATGTGGAAGCAGGTGTTGATTGAGCAGTTTGAGTGTTGGTCGTTTGAAGCTGGATTGAGGTATCTGACGATGTTTCTTCTTCCGGTTCGGCAGGTTCCTTGGTTTCTGACTCCTCACGTTTATCTTTTGTTTCCGAGGCAAGTAACATGTGCCTTTCTCGGAGAACTGTATCGATGGTCCAAGTAGGCACTAGGTAGATCCAGTTAGACAAAGCCTGTTCTTGTTGGAGCTTTTCTTTAAGTTTTTTAAGGTTTTCTTGGAACTCTTTGTCTAGCTTTTCTTTGTCTTCGGGTTTTTCATCTTTGCCAGGGGTTCGTTCGGTGGGAAGGTTTGCTGAAACAAGTACTTGCACTGGAAAAGCTTCGTTGGTTTTTGAACCAACTTTGATGGTATAAGTGAAGTTTTCGAAGGTTTCAATGGTTATGACAACTGGATTAGTAAGCCCAAGGGATCCTAGGTCAGTGGTTCCAGGTAGTACGTCATTAAAGCTTGGCCAACTTAGCACGTAATTATAACCATGGGCTTTTGAAGTATCGAGTTTCTCATTTGGTTTAGCCTCTTCGAGTTTCCAATCGGAATTCTCGTTTTCCCGCACTAAACACCAAGAATTCGTGGGAGCCGGGAACCGGACTTGAATTCGCTTTGGTTTGTTAACCTTGAAGAAGTCTTTATTTATCCATCGATCTGGTTTGGGCTCGATTTGTGTAAAGGTTTCTGAAACTAGGGCGACGAAATTGCCGTTTGTATCGGGCAAGATGTAACGTCCATCCGGCCAACTGCTTTCGAAATCAGACGCGCTGGGCGCACGCCGCATGTGCATTTTCCCAAGCCAAATAGTGGCGATATGTTTCCCTGTATCGGTTTCGAATACTACTTCAACTGCCGCGTTTGTACCTCCGTTAGGTTTGAGCAATCCAAATCGCCATCTTTGGGAGGGGTCAACCTCTTCTACCTGGACAGCTTTCAAGTCGGCTAACTTAACCAGTAACGAACTAATTTCTGAAAAATTGGCTGGATATCCGTAGCGTTCTACTACAATCCATTGGTTGTTTACGCGTTGTAGGTGGACTGTGTTTGTGCCATCGCTTATGGTGATCTTCCCCACGTCGTTGTAAGGGAAGTTTTTGAATAGTGGCTTCCCAATGTATGCCCCCGTAGTTTGCCAACTCCGACTTTGGTGAAGGTGGATCAAGAGGCCTATGCTACCTACGAGGGCAACGGTGATAATTAATGTAAACAGGTGTTTTTTGTTCATAGGCAGTTCCAGCGAATTATTTGGCGGCTGTTCGTTTGCTTCTGATCACACCAACTACAATGCCAATTATGGCTACGGTCAAAGGCATAGCTAACATATTGATCCATTTTATCCTGTTTTCTAATTTCCGCACAGAGCTTGTGAGTTGTTTGCGTACTTCCTTTAGCCGTTGCCGCGTTTGAGCTTCTTCACGGCGCAGCTTTTCAATTTCGGCGCGTTGTTCTGGTGTGAGGATGAATTTTTGATTGGGATCTGTTTTTTGGGCTTGGAGTTCGTTAATGCGCCGTTCTGTTTCTGCAATCACGTCTTCCAATCGTTTAATTTCGGCTTGGTATTGCTGTTCAGCTTCTGCAACCATTGCTCGGATTTTGGTGAACGGCCTGTTGACATCTGCTCTACTCCGGATTGCAACTAAGCGTGTATCACCGGCGAGTTGATCGACCAGGTTTGCTATTAATGCGAGATTGCCATTAACAAGTGCTACTAGTTGACCAAAGGGTGTATCGATGCGTCTCAGCATGAAATCGTCGTATAGAAAGTCCGCATCACCGAACAATACCACTGAGGTTTCACGGATAGATTCTTTAAGGGGTTCAGTTCTCGCTTGGTTAGTAGATGAGGGTTGATTTGTGCTGGTTTCACTGGGCATTCCCTCAGGGAATGCAGTTTTAAATTTACCAGTGAGCCTGATGGCTAATTTGTACTTTACTCCGCTAGGTTTGAAATCGCGTAATATACCACTTCCGGACAAATTCGCTAAGAACGCGTCAACCAGCTGTGACTTTTCCGTTGATTGTAAAAGGACGGTTTCTTTTAATCCATCTACTGCTTGACCTGTAAAAGCTCCCGCAACCGGCAACCAGATCGAATCTATACCTGAAGTAGCGATGTCAGTAGCATTAATTGCGGTGCCTGACACGTTTAACCAGACAGGCGCGTTCTCAGTTAGACCCGTCCGGGATCTTACTTGAAGCATCATGCTTACGTCGGCGACTGCCTTGGTGGAGTCAAAGTTGTATCCCCATGCTTTGAAAAGTTTTTCGAGGTTTGATGAGCTAGCGCTGAAACTGCCGATGCCGCCGCTCACCCGATTGTCAACAACGGATAGTGGATCCACAAAGATCATAAGTCTGCCTCCACGCATTAGAAATTGATCGATGGCATACTGCGTCTTCTCGTTGAGGTTTTTGGGATGAATAACCATGAGGAGGTGAATTTCATCATCGATTTTATCCAAATCGGTCTCAAGACGACGCACTTCGTAGTCAAACCTGAGTTCGTTTATTATTGCCCAGGTTTCCATGGGTTGTTGTCCAGATTGGCGGAAGGGGCTGACAGGTAAGCCAAATACTGGCAAAGAGCTGATAACCCCTATGACAGGTTTTTTAGGGTTTACAACTCTAGCGATAGCACGAGTGATTTGGTATTCGAGGAGCCTCTCCATTGTTGGCTCTATGAACGGTATGGTTTCACGCTGATCTCCCAAGCTGACGCATAAACCCAGGTAGAATTTGTCAACTGCGGGAAGCTGGCGTGGGACCAAACCATCCATTTTAGCGGAGTCCTCTGCATCGGAATCAGGCTGGGGATCATATTTTTCAATTATTAGTTTTCGGCCTGCAATTTGTTTATATTCGGATAGCAAGTCTTCGACCCGTCTTGCGAATGACCTGAGGAAAACCACTTCGGGTGTAGCGGTTTCGCTACGTGTGCAATAAAACCTAATTTTAATTGGAGCATCGAGGGACTTAAGGAGCTGTTTAGTTCCTTCGGACAGCGTATAGGCTTTTTCCTGGGTTAGATCTAGTCGTAGTGGATACAAGCCTGCAATAACGTTAATCGCAACCAAAAGTATGAATACTAGCGTGACACCTAAGCTCGAATATAGAATGGTTTCGAGCAATATTTTTCGATTTGGTTTCATAGGTGCTCTACCGTTTTTGAAAGGGTCATTATCCGGCTCTATATGCACGGATTACAACTCCCGTAGTGTATAACCCAAAAACAATCACCGAAATGAAATAAAGCAAATCTCGGTGGTCAATCACGCCACGTCCAAAACCGTCGAAATGTGTAATTATGCTGAATGAAGCAATTAACTCAACAATCCATCGCCAGGTATCCGATACTGCAATTCGTTCTAGCATGTTGATGACGGGTGGGAACCCGCAAAGTAGAAGGAAAAGGCAAATCACCACCGAAATGATGAAGCTTACCACTTGGCTTCGTGTAAGTGCGGATGCGACACTACTAATTCCCAAATATGCTCCGGCCATAAGCCAACTGCCGATATATCCGCAGAGGATAACGCCGTTATCTGGATTGCCTAGATAATTGACCGTGATCCAGATTGGGAATGTGAGTAATAATGCAACCCCTAAGAAAATCCATGAAGCTGCAAATTTTCCAACGATTGCTTGCCATGGAGTAATTGGGAGTGTTAAAAGCAGCTCGATTGTTCCGGTACGCCGTTCTTCTGCCCAAAGCCGCATTCCAGCTGCTGGAACCAAGAATAGGTAAAACCATGGATGCCAGTCGAAAAACGATCTATTTAGGGAGGCATCACCTCGTTCGAAAAAGCCAGAGACAAAGAATGTGAAGAAACTGCAAAGGAGCAGGAATATAACAATAAACACGTAAGCCAACGGCGAGGTAAAGTATACACCTAGCTCGCGTTTAGCGATTGTGTAAATATAACGCAAGGAAGTTTTCATATTAACTTCTTGAGGTTGCTGCAGGTGCAGTATCTGGCATGGTGATAGAGCGGAAGACTTCATCCAGACGACCCTCTTCGACTTTGAGCAGTTCAATTTGCCATCCGTGGACGGCTTCACTAACGGCTTTTAGAAGTTGCTCGTCTGCTCCGCCAGATTTGGGGAAAATCTGAAGCGTTATAGTTCCTTCTTTTTCTTCTAGGACAGAAGTATGGGATGCAAACTGTATTTGCTCTAATCGTGCTAGGGCGGTCGCGCGGGGTACATCCCGCAATCGAACGGTTACTGCACCAGCGTATTTTGAGAGTTTCCGGAGTTGATCTGGGGTGCCATTGGCTACAATTTTGCCTCTATCGATAATGATAGCGCGAGTACAAGCAGCGTCTACTTCTTCGAGAATGTGTGTAGAGAATATGATTGCTTTGTTACGGCCCATTTCTCGTATCAAAGTTCTGACCTCATGTTTTTGATTTGGGTCAAGGCCGTCTGTGGGTTCGTCTAGCACAAGGACTGGTGGGTCATGCAAGATAGCCTGGGCTAAACAAGTACGATGTTTAAAACCCTTTGATAAAGTGTCGATACTTTGATGTAAAACGGATTCCAGAAAGCACAGTTCGACGACGCGATTAACGGCTTTTTTCTTGGCTTCTCCTGCGTAGCCTCGAATTTCTGCAATAAAATTCAGGAACCCATATACGGTCATGTCATGGTAAGATGGCGCGTTTTCTGGTAGGTATCCAAGGAGTTGTTTAGCCTTAATTGGTTGTTCGGCGACATTGTACCCTCCGATTGTTACGCGGCCGGCGGTGGGAGGGATGAATCCGGTAATCATTCGCATAGTAGTTGACTTCCCGGCTCCATTAGGTCCGAGAAAGCCGAGCACCTCGCCACGTTCCACTGTAAAGCTTACATTATCAACCGCACGTTTTGGTCCAAAGTCTTTTGTTAAATTTTCAACTTTGATCATAGGAGCAAACCCTTTCGAGTTCAACCAAGTCCCGCCAAAGTGCCTTTCTCAGATATCAATCTCGCGACAATTTGTAAATACAAAAGTTGGTCTGTGTGGCAACGTTGTCTATTTCGGGTTTCGGTATCCAATTTTGGTAGACAAAAAACTGCATGTTTGCGTTCAAACTTTTCGATGTTGCCAGTACTTTAATTGGGATAGGTTTCGTCTGCTAAGTATTGGGGGAATAGTGAAGAATCCAGTTTAAAAATTATTACAACTTTCTTTACATTCCTATGCGAAAAGGTAGACTACGAGCAAACTGATTGCACATATGCGCGGGATTTTATTAATCGCAGTTGCTGCCGCTGGGCTGCTTTTAGCAGGTTGTGCAGGCCCAGAGAAGAAGTTGGGACGTGGGTTAACCCACACGCTTGAAATAGTTCGTTTAAGTGAGATGAATCGTCAAATAGAACAGACGGCTTTGTTTGAATCACCCTATGAGGCCTTTACGACGGGTGTGGTGCGGGGGTTTACGCGCACGGTAGCGACAGTGGGTAAAGGCGTGTATGAAATAGTGACTTTTCCGATTCCACCGTATTATCCTTACCAAAGTGCCACTGTGAATTTCCCTGACTCGTATAAACCCACCAGCCAAGAGTATGACTCGTTGGCTACTGATCGAGCGCTTGGTTTCAGTGGTGGTGAAGTCGCCCCTTGGTTTCCGGGCAGTCGGTTCCGTGTGTTTGAGAGTCAATAGAGCGAGGGTAAAACTTTAAATTTGTGAGTGGAATGCGTCGGTGTGTAGTGTGCCGGCGCATTCGTTTTATGGAGACGCGTGTGGACATAAAGTCTTATGCCAAAATAAACCTTTTTTTAAATGTTCTTGGCCGTCGGCTGGATGGGTATCATGAAATTGAAACGATTCTGGCTTTGGTGGAGTTGAGTGACGTTATTTCAATTGAGTTAGCTAAAAGTGGGATCGAGTTTACGAGTGATTTTCCGGGCCTAGAAAATTTTAGCAGCAGTGAAAAGGAATGGTGGGTTGCGCTTAATCATAAGCCGGAGGGTGGGGGGGGCATTCAACAAACTCCCTGCCTTCCAACGAAAAATCTCATTTTGCGTGCAGCAGGCGAATTTTTCCGTCGGACTGGGATCCGGGCGGGAATAAAGATACACCTTCGAAAGAGGATTCCAATTGGTGGGGGATTAGGGGGAGGGAGTAGCAACGGGGCGGCAACGTTGCTTGGATTGAACAGAATGTTTGGTTTTCCATTGAGGAGAGAGGAGTTATTTGAAATTGCTGCATCTTTAGGTTCTGATGTGCCTTTTTTCTTGTGTGGTGGAGTAGCTTTGGCTAAGGGGAGGGGAGAAATAATAGTCACATTAGAAGGGATGGATAAGGTTTTGGACTGGGTGGTGTTACTTCTGAATCCGGGTTTTGGGATTTCAACCCCGTGGGCCTTTAAAGCTTACGGTCAATTTTTAGGACTGCCAAATGGAATGCAGGGCCAAGCCTCAGAATTCATCGAGGCATTGAAGTCCGGTGACATACACTGGGTGGCAGCGAAATTGTACAATAGTTTGGAGAAGCCGGTGCTAAAAAAGTATCCCATATTGGAGCTATATAAGGATTTTATCATTTCGCACGGTGGAGTAGGTGCATTAATGTCTGGCAGCGGCTCAACGGTGTTTGGGCTTTTCGAGGATTCAGTAACTGCAGCTGCGTGCTGCGACGCCGCGTTATCATTTTTCGGAGCGCCGACGTTTGGTGTTGTGACTCGGTTTGTAATGCCCGGATCCTGCGTGGATAGAACAAGCGTTTGAACATATCCTTACCCAAAGGGAGTCGGAAATTTAGGTGGCGTTTTGTACGGTAGCATTTTAAAGGGCTAATAGAGTGGGCGAAAATGGCTTTTTACACTATGGATGAGGATTTTGAGACAATCGAAGCTGTCCGGAACGGGGATATAGAAAAGTTTGCCATTCTTGTGGAGAAGTATTCTAGCCGGGTTTTCCGAATCGTACGCAGGTTTGCAAAATCAGAGGCTGATGCTTCTGACCTGGCTCAAGAAATCTGGATCAAGGCATTTCAGAAGCTAGGGGAATTTCGGGGTGCAGCTCCATTTGAGCATTGGGTTATGCGTATTGCTACTAGGGCATGCTACGATTACCTGCGCTCTGAAAAGCGACGTGTTGAGCAAGCGTTTTCGGAATTAAGTAAGGATGAGCGGGATTGGCTAGCGACCTATATACAACAACCATCTGAGAAGGAGCATGATATTGCGGCTGCTCGCACGGTAATAAAAAAGCTTTTGGACGGCTTACCTCCGGCAGACCGCCTACTTATCACACTTTTGGAAATAGAGGGCAAGTCAATAAAGGAGATCGCAGGGCTTACTGGGTGGTCATTAGCGTTGGTGAAAGTAAGGGCTTTTAGGGCGCGAGCCCGGATGCGCCAATTACTTTCGAAGCTGGTGCTCGAAAAGTACCTGTAACCTAGTGGTAGAGGGGAACCGTCTAAAATGATGAAAGATGAGTGGTGAAGAGTTATATACAAAGGTAATGGTACTTCTCCGAGGCGAAAGCTGCGTGGAGAACGTCCCACCAGGGTTTGTATCCGCGGTGATGGGGCAGATACGAGAACTTAGGCCTCAGGACAAGGAGGTGGTTCAGGTAAATAGGGTTTTGTCCACGGTACAATGGGTAGCTGTGGGAATTTGTGCAGCAACGGTTTTAGTTTTCATTGGGTTGAAGACTCTCACTATTGAGGGTCTTGAAATTGAGTTTGAATATGCACTACAAGCCGGAATAGACCCATGGATGCAATTAATCCAAATACAGTAAAGGCGTGGAAGATAGTGGTTGCGGCTATTGTGATCTTTACTTGTGGTGTAATTACTGGCGGTTTGTTGGGATATACGATTGCTGGGCAGGCTAGCTACCGTATTAGAAACCAGGCGCGGATGTTAAGGCTGTTGCCGTCGCCGATGGATTTTGCCCGTGCGCAACCTCCGCAACCGGATCAGCAATTGCTTGAACAGCGGCGGATTGAGTTTTTGCGTGCAGCTCAGCGTCAATTGAAGTTGACGGAAGAACAAAAGGCGCGGATCGGGAAAATCATTCGGGAGGCCCAGGAAAAAAGTAGGGCAATAATGAGAGACGTTTTGCCTGAGTTAAGGCGTGAATGGGATTGTGCTTACCAATCGATCCTAAGTGAGTTAACCCCGGAACAGCGGACTAAGTTCATGCGGTTGGTTCGGCGGTGGTTTGCTGAGAATATTGGAAAGGGTAATTGGTCTGATCAACCCAGAGGTCAGTCGCGTGTGTCAAGCCAGTTTGGGACAGGAGAGGCACAAGCTGATACTAATTCGAGGGGATGTCAGTCTGATCGATATTGAAGCAACTTAATTGCGAGGTCTTCGTGGATTCGGATAATAGTTCCATGTTTATGTCCTGGCGGAAAACTCATTTCTTTTGAGCACTCCTCCCAGTTAATGAGGTTTTTGGATCTGACAGCCCCGTAGTAAACCCCGCGTGTGTAATGGTCATAATAGACTAGGTATTCATCGCCAATTTTTATTGCAGATGGGCCTTCACACCAACTACCAGTGATGGGCTCTGAGACGTTTTTGAATGGGCCTTCTGGGTTGTCCGCAACTGCGAATTTTATACACTTTTTTATCTCGGGGATCTTCCGTTCGTCCTTGAAGAACAAATAGTACTTGCCGTTCACCTCTAGTAAGGTTGCATCGATTACGTTGTAACCTGGGTCAAAGAATACCTTGGATGGTGTAAAGTTCGTAAAGTCACGTGTTTTGGTGTAATAAATTCGGTGGTTCATGTCATCTCCAGGTACGATTTGGTATTTAGAGGGGACTGTGCTGGACCAGAAAATTAGCCATTCGCTAGTTTTATGGTTGTAAAAGAGTTCTGGGGCCCATAAGTTGAGCACTTCGTCATACTCTTGCATGAGATAAATGGCTCGTTGGCCTTCCCAATGGATTAGGTTAGTGGACTTGGCATACCCGATCGAACGGCCGCGGTCGGCGCGCCAACCGGTTGTCCAAACCAGATGGAATACGCCATCTGGTCCTTGTGCAATACACGGATCCCGCAACAGTTTGTAGCCAACCTCAGGTTTAAGGAAAGGTTTATTGTCATTAAGTGTTATCCAATGGTATCCATTGGTGCTTAAAAGGAAGTGAAGTCCACTTTCGCCATTACCCCGGAAGGATGTAAACAGAAAATATTCTGCTCGCAAACTGAAGTTACCCGCGACAATACCTGTGTAGAGAATAGCGCACGCAATTCCGAGTATTGCGAGATTAATGGGTTTTCTAGCATTCATTTTTTTGAGTATACAAGTCACAAACTTGGTACGCAAACCTGTGCTTTTCAGAACGCGCTTTATTTTTTAGAGGTGTGATTTCTCCGTCAGTGCATTAGATATGGGAGGTGTGGAATGTAAGCACACTAGAGAGGGACAAATTTGAGGAGCAGGGCGTGCCTTTGGACAGCAATTGTGTAAAATGATGAATTTATGGGGCCGATCGTGGTATAAACGTTTTTAAATGTGGGTGGGATATTTTTAATAACGTTTGGTAAACCTTTTTGTGGGATGCCCAAGCGTTGTTTGGACTAAGAACTAATTGGTGTGTGGTGTAGGCTTTGTAAAGAATTGTTGGGCGAATTGGATAAATATAGGCCAGGTAGGTCGATCATCGTGGCCGCCGGAATGTTGGCAGAATCCGATCCTGCCCTTGATTAAGGGAGTATCTAAGGGAGGCATATTAGTTGTTTCGATTCCCTCTGCGCCAAGCAGTTTGTAAACGGGTGTGGCAGCTACAGCTGCCATAAACATCCCACAAGCGTCTACCCATCCGTCTGCGTTGTCTCGGCCTGCTGTGATGAACACGGGCCGTGGGGCGCAGAGGGCAATCAGTTCGTGGGCGTCTACTGGTAGGTCGGCCCATGTCAATGGGCCGGCGTATTTTAAGAAATTCCCTGCCATCCAGTGACACTCGCCTGTACTGGCGAGATTTTCTACTGTTTCGCCCCAATTCCGTCTGAGTAATTTAGCTCCACCCGCTCCTGACGAACTGGCGTAAACGATGGCAAAGCGTTGGTCGAAGGCCATCGCTATGAGGGCTGCTTTTCCAAATCTGGAGTGACCTTCTATGCCTACACGCGTGGCATCTATTCTTTTTTCGGTTTCCAGGTAGTCAAGCAATCGGCTTGCGCCCCACGCCCATGCTCTGAGCGCACCCCATTGCTCTAAAGGTCTTGGTTGTCCATTATTGCACAGGCCGATTATGCCCTCGGTAAGATATGTTCCTGAGTCGCGTTGAACGCTATACGCATCTAATACAGCGAATCCCCAACCATTAGAGACCAGTAATTGTTGCCACATAGGGGGGTAGGAATCCCCCTCCGTGGTAAGAACCCAATTTGGATTATGAGTGGTACAGGGGGAGTGATTGAGAGTGGTATCCCCACCAATGCCTGTATATTGACTTGCCGGTTTGCGTTGGTTACCAATCCAGTGAGCGTCTTAATTTCGACAGGTTTACCTGCAATGAGAATGTTTGTAGTGTTGGCCACTGTCCATTTGACTGGTGGTATATTGGCGGGTAGGCGTCCGTAAATTTCACGTTCGAAGTCCTCTATGAGCTCTGGCCGGCGAAAATCCCACCACATTGAAGCAGATGTTATTAACTCACCTGATTTTAATTTTAGTGGATCTGGGAGGTTGGGGTAGGGATTGGCTTTTGACTCGTCGTAATTAGGATAGTACGGTGAGGTTGGGTCAAGGCCGTCGTGCCACCGTCTGAGCTCTTTTATCCCCAAAAGTCGCATTATGCGTGCATGGTCTTCCTCGGCTGATAGGGTAAAAGTACTTGTTTGGAGCTGATTGCTTATCTGTTGGGATTCATCAGAAGGTATTATGACCTGTGTGGTATTAGTGGAGTGAGCATTCGAGTTTGTCCGAAGGATTAGGAGGGCCACCAAGAGCATCCAGGATGCTGATAAGCGTAATTTCATATTATCTGGTTGAATGTAAAAAGTGCACCTCAGGATAATAGATGAACGCGGAGGAAGTAAAACAAGAAGTAATTTGAACTTGTGAAGGTGCGTGAAAGGGTTGGTATTGCATGCTCTGGCTCCATATTTGAGAGTAATGAAAAATTTTTTAGGAACGGGAGGAGTATACGTGTTGCAGTACCTGGTCTAGTAGGCCTTTGCAGCTTAAGCGTAAAGTCGATGTGGGTAGTTTTAGTGTTTTAATTCAATGAGGCGGTTTGTATGTAAGGCGTTTTATGGGAGGGCATGCGGCGTGGATAGAGTCACAGATTTGAGGCCAAAGTGTTGCATGGGAATCATGAGTTGGTATTAGGTACCGCGCAGGTCGAGGAATTACCACTCTTTCTTGTCTGAGATAGCAAAGCCAAATAAAGAGGTTAGTAGGTGTGCCTCGGGGGGGGCAAAGCAAGGAAATTTTAGCAGTCACTTATGTAGGGCCTGTGTGAGTGTTATTGTTTTGTTCAGATGCACACTACGAGGGGGTAGTGGTAAAAGGTCTCCCTGGATGCACTCTAAGCATCCAGGGAGAGGTTGAAACCATCCAGGTTAAGTTGTGGGATGGCTATAAGCTATTGATTAACTTCCTGTTGTTTTTGGGATTGTTCGTCTTGTGAATTGATTGTTGTGATTTTGAGTGAGACAAGCTGTAGAGTGCCATCGTCGAGTTTTCGATATGAGCCGGTGGCGGTCATGCCGGCTTCCACTTTTTCGAATTCAAATGGTGCACCATCTTTTGTAATTTTTGTGTTTTGTGTCACAATGTACGTTTTACTGCCCATCGTGATGGTCCTTTTTTCTTTATCGATGCTTTCAATTTTCATGCGGCGTAGTGGCAAGGGACGTGATGCTGACTTTTTTTCGTCGGACGGTGTTTGTTGGGATGGGGTTTCCTTGCTAGCCTCTTGGGCTCCGATTGGGGTTGCTACGCACAATGCAACTCCCGTTAGTGCAACTGCGAGCAGATTTACTATGGTGTGTAATTTTTTCATAACGACTCCTCTTTTTGAGCTCCAGTTGATATGTAAAAGGTTTTTAGTAGAGTGTCAAACAATTTTTAGCGGAGGTAAGCCTGTCGTTGGAAAGCATACGTTGTTAGCTGGACTTGTGGGAGACCCTTCCGTATAGCGCGTGCTTTTAGGTGTGCCTGAATGAGGAATGTTTATGTTGTGGAAATAGTAGGTTTTGGGGTGAGCAAGGTAGCGCTAAAAGGTCAAGTCTAATTGGGAAATATGTACGCGTCACTAGGAGGATGGACGTGATTTTTGCAAGGATACTGCTGGTGATGAAAGTTTTAACAGGTTATATGTGCAGTTACTGGTTTTTGCAAAAACTTTTTATTTGAGCATTCGTGTGCCAGAGTAACATTAGTGGTTGCGAGCGCACTCAAGAAGAAGAGACTTTTTCATCGGGCTGGGACGGATTATTAGGGGCTGGGTTTTCTATTGGTTCATTGGCGTTTGCTGCTAATGGTTCATTTGGAAGTGAGTCGGTGTTGGTGTTATGAGGTTGAACAGTTTTATTAAATTCGGTCATTGGTGGTGCTGGCTCTTTCTCTGTGTGTGATTGGGAGCTGGCCGTAGTAATTTGGGAGATTTGCTGTGCGGGTTTTCGGAGGTGTTGTGCCCCGGGTAAATCATCTAAGCTTCTAAGCCCAAAATACTGTAGAAATTCCTCGGTTGTTCCGTAGAGTGGAGGTTTTCCTGGGGCTTCAGCGCGTCCAACCACTTCAATCAATCCGCGTTCGAGTAGAGTTTGCATCACGGCATCGACGTTGACTCCGCGGATTTGCTCGATTTCGGCGCGGGTAATTGGCTGGCGATATGCAATGATCGCAAGTGTTTCGAGGGCTGCTTGGGTAAGGCGAGGGGGTCTAGGTTTTGCGCCTCCCAGGGTCGTACGTAGCCAAGGGGCGAACTCCGGTAAGGTGGCAAATTGCCAAGCCCCTGCCACGCATACGGGTTTAAATCCTTGTCCACGGCCTTCGTATTCCGCTGCTAGTTGTTGGATTTGTGTCTCGATTTCCTTTTCTGAGAATTTGGCCAAATTGGCAGCTAGTTCATGGTCGGGATTTTGTTCGGCTGTAGTTTTCAGAATTCGTAGTATGTCCCGAGCAGTAAGCGGCTTGGAACTGACGAACAAAATGGTTTCGATGACATGCTTTACTTCCATAGCAGTGGTTTTGCTTTCTCAATTAGTGGTTTGATGTGCTGTAACAAATTCAGGTCCTAACTGGTTAAAGTTTGGTCCTCTATGGATTTGGATTTCTCCAAATGGTTGGTGTTGAATGGCTTTAACGTGTCCGGTTCGAATGAGCTCTAGCAGCGCTAAGAAAGTAGCTACTATGTGCATACGGGAGTTCATGTGTTCGAATAACGCAGAAAAAAGCACTACTGGTTGTTGTTTGAGTGTTTCCAGGATGAATTCGATTTTTTCTGTTATAGAAACCTCGTCTGCAATTATCTCGGCATCCTGGATTCTGGTTTGGAACCGTTTTAGCACTGCATTAAGGGCGGTGAGTAAGTCGAAAATAGATGCTTGGAAGGGCATGAGAGGTTGTGGGCTGGTATCTGATTCTTGGAATTTGCTTTTCCTGGTGTAGACCTGTTCTTGTTGGGCCTCTAATTTTTGCAGTTCAAGGGCGGCATCTTTGAATCGTTTATATTCGAGGAGTTTTCTAATTAATTCCCATTTTGGATCAATTTCTAGCTCGTCTGGGTCTTGGTCGTCGACGGCCCTTTGGTTTACCGGTAGTAATTCACGGCTTTTTATATAAAGCAAGGTAGCGGCCATCACGAGGAACTCGCCGGCTATCTCGATATCGAGCATGCGCATCATGTCTATGTATTCGAGGAACTGGGTAGCTAAATCGGAGATGTTCACTTGGTAAATGTCCACTTCCTGCTTTTTGATTAGATACAGAAGCAGGTCTAATGGGCCTTCGAATATTTCGAATTTGACGCGGTACATTTCGAGCTGCAGATTTTTGGTTAACTGTAGTGCATGGTATTATTCGGAATTAGTGCGTGCAATTTAGGAAAGTGATGGAGTTTACAGCGTGACCCATTTGTTCCGGATAAATTCGGTCCATGACTTATGTAGTGGTTGAGTAACGCACAGCCAAATTTCCTGGTGGAGTCGATTTAACGCGTCGGGATCACTTAGAATTAGCAGTTTTTCTTCGCGGGAAAGATTGTCGGGCCCTTCTCTCATCAGACGGGTGGCTAAGGTTTGAATAGAAGGTTGACCTATGCCTAATTCTGCCATTTGTTGTGCGTAAATTGGATTTAGAAATTTTTCTTTGAGTAAGCAAATATGTAAGGCGTTGAGGTACGGGTCCAATATGGCCAAGTAAATGCCGGCGCCCTTAGGCCATTCTTGGGTGATGGCGGATAACTGGTTAACTTTAACTATTTCCTCCGGCGGCGAAATTTCTTCTGGTGTTAGGAGGAGGCCAAGTTTTCGCAGGGCAACGCCGAGGTCAGGTTTACTTGAAAGTATGCACAGTGGGATTGAGATAGTCAATCCGATGAAAATGGGTAAGAACCACCAAAATGCGACACGATCGTATTTCCAGATTATATAGCCCCAAATTAAGCCGATGACGGTATGGGGCAGTAACGCAGATACGGCTTCTAAGAACCGGACTTGGATAGCGGACCTGCGTATTGGAATCCAAGAGACAGTCATTCCGAATAAATTTGTAATTACAAACCAGGAATGCCATAACATGTTAATAGGTGCTACCAGGGCGGAGAAAACGGTTTCTATAATGACGCTTGAAATGGCTTTTGCTAAGCCTCCAAATTGTTCTCTTACTTGGGGATTGATGAGCAGATATGCAATTGCGAGTAGCTTGGGGAACAGGATGATACCCATGCATAGTGCAAATATTAGGAAAGCGTGCTGATTGGCAGTGAGGTTTAGGTAAGGGGTGAAAGGGTGGACGACGATTTCAGAGAGGCCAGATCTTACATGGGAGATTCGAATCCAATTGTAAACTAGCAGAAAAGCCAGCCACAAAGGGCTACAGAGGTAACCGAAAATGCCCAGAATTAGATGTATCCGGGAAATGCCGTGCAGGCCCTTTGCAAACACTAGCATTGAGTGTTGTAGATTGCCTTGACACCAGCGTCTGTCACGAGCTGCGTTCCCAAGCATGTTCTGAGGTGTTTCCTCATAGCTGCCGGTTAATTCGTATGCAAACCACACTTGCCAGTTTTCTTTAAGCAATAGTGCCGCCTCTACAAAATCATGGCTAAGAATATGTCCACCGAATGGTTTTCTTCCTGGCAATTTGGGCAGGTCACAATATTTCATGAATGGCTCCGTACGGATGATAGCGTTATGTCCCCAATAATTGCCAAAGCCTTGAGCCCAAAAGTTTAGGCCTGCGATGAAAATTGGTGCGTAAAGGCGGTTAGCGAATTGTTGAATCCGGCCGAAAAGAGTGGTGGCATTGACGATGGATGGGAGAGTTTGGATTAGCCCAACCTCGGGGTGAATTTCCATTAATTTCACTAAGCTAACCAAGGTCTCGCCCTGCATGAGGCTATCAGCATCGAATACTACGAAGTACTTATAACGTTTTCCCCAGAGGTTCAGAAAGTCGCGTATGTTGCCGCTTTTCTTTCCCTCATTTGTGAATCTGCGGCGGTAGAATATTTTCCCAAGCGCGTTGAGTTCTTTTGTAGTGTCAAACCATATGCGCTCTTCCAATAGCCAAATATCAGGATCGTCAGTGTCGCTGAGGACGAAGAAGTCGAAGTGTTCCAAGTGCCCCATTCTGTGTAATGACTGGTAAACAGTTTTAATCCGGGCGAATACCTTTGAGGCGTCTTCGTTATAAATTGGAAATAGCAGGGCAGTTGGTGTGTTTCTAAGGGACACGTCATTGTAGGGCTTGGTTCTGGTGATGGTCTGCTGGTCTTGGAAAACCATACTCAGAAAACCTGCGATGGCGGATACGCACCCGAGTGCCGCGTACCAGACCAGTAGAATAAACAAGCATAACAAAATGGTTCGCGAAGTAGACCACCCTGTGCGCCACAGCAAATCCGCGAATAGCCACCCGAGTATTCCAACGATTAATACCGCTGCTGAGTGAAATGCAAAGACACGAAAAAGCTTGGGAATAGGACGTTTTGGAAGGGGAGCCAGTTTTATTTCAGTTTGGGATGTGGTGTCCATGTGTTAGTGGGTGAGGCGGAAAATTACATATAGCAGGATGGCGAAAGCAATCCATCCAAGGACTAGTTTTGCATAAGGCAGCCTTGCGATTACAGTTAATTTTGAAATTGGACCGAGGTCTAATGGATGGGGTGCCGTGTGAGAGATTTGGAATTCTGGTCCTGCTTTAATCAATCCTTCACGGACTGCGATTACGAATTCTTCAGGCCAGGGTCCAGGGTTTAAGAATAAGTGTTGCCACCGACCAGGAATATCAGCGAGTGCCATAGCCAAGCGTCCTTTGACGGAGAGCATGGGATCGACTTCGGTTGTGGGCTGGTTGAGGATTTTACTAAACCATTCATTTAGCATAGCGTTCATTTCTCGGGCTGCGATTATAGTAGGTGATACACCCTCCTGGTGTTGGGCTTGTTGGATAGCTCGCAAGATTGCGATCAGTGTTATCTGATTGCGAAGTAATTTATTTTGGATCCCGAGAGCATTGAGGTATGCTTCTACGCGTGAATAAGCCGCGTTCCATTCCTCCAGGTTATTCCCAGGCAGGTAAAGTGTTATAAGGAGTGATGGCAGGTTGCTCATGGTAAGGGGCTCCATAGGTAATTCCACGTTTCAGCCAAGGGTTGGTTGTCTTTTTTTAATCTACATTTAAGTTCAACTGGGGCTTTGTTAGTTAGGTCGGGCTCAATTTTTAAAATTACTCGCCAGGAATCCATCATTGGATTGTGGAACACTTGTACTTCCTGGAGGGTAGCGGGGCCGGAACATGTGACTTCGGCTTCAGGCGGTGAATCTTTTGGAACCGCTGACAAGCGAGGGCCGGCAAAATCAATTACGAACTTCCGCCACGATGGGAACCGCGGATCAGCACCCACTCGAGTAGATATGACCTTATTTTCTGAGAGTTTCATGTCGGTTTCTCTGGTCCAATAGAGGGTATATGCAAATCGATATTGCTTTCCGGGGATTGGTTTTTCGGCTGGGTTCCAGAAGGCTACGATATTATCAAAACCTTCGAATGGAGCATTGAGTTCAACAAGATGAATTTCGCCCTCACCCCAGTATCCCCTGGGCTCGACCCATACACTCGGGACGGCGTGGTAATAATTGAACAGATCTTGGTAACAAGCGAAATCACGTTCTCGTTGTAACAAGCCAAAGCCACGAACATTTTTTGCAGGGAAAATTTGGTGTCTTAAAGAGAACGGATTACAGAGCGGACGCCAAATTAGTTCGCCATCGGACTTTTTTATGAGCAATCCGTCGCTATCGTGTACCTCAGGTCTATAATCGTCGAATTTCCGATCGGAGTTTTTTCCGAACAAGAACATGCTGGTTAGGGGGGCTATGCCGACCGTTTTGATGGGTTTTTTGGCTGGGTCTACGGCAGTGATTTTATCAGGGGTCCGGAATATAATCACGGCTTCTATATCTACGACTGTGGTTTCGCCTGGGCGTATATTGAATTCATAAGCTCCCACACAGCTTATGCTGTCTAAGATTGCATAAAGGAGTATTTCTTTATCAGTGCGGTGTGGTTTTCCTAGCCACCAATCGGTAAAGATTGGGAATTCTTCAGGGCGATCTGGCTCTCCGCAGTCAATAGCGAGGCCGCGAGCGGATTGCCCATATCGTTGACCTCGCCCTAGGATTCGGAAGTAACTTGCACCTAAGAATGCTCCCACTTCATCCCATTTTTCAGGTTCGTTGAGCGGATGTAGAATTCTAAACCCTGCGTAGCCTGTGTCTGGTGGGATCTGCCGTCCTATCTTTAAAGCCCGGTAATTGAAGAAGTCTTTTACGAATCGGATTTGTTGAACGTGAGTCAGGGTAAATTCGTAAATCCGTACGGGCTCTCTATAAATGTAGCCTGGGTGAAAAAACTCAACCCGGAATGGCAGGTCCTCCGCTAACCAGAGAGCTTTTTCGTGTCGAAACTCTATCTCCCTATATTGGTCGTAAGTAAGGTTTTTAAGTACGTCGGGAAGGTCTTGGGTTGGGGATCGGAACGGTGCTTGTGTGCGTTCGATGGCCTTTTTAAGAACGTAATCAAAGGTTACCCGCACAGCCTCTGAATTGCAGGTAACCGTAGACGCAAGCATAATTAGACCGGACACCCAGACCAATAGTTTTACTTTCATCGTATGGGCAATAGATATCGGAAAAAGCCAAGTTGGCAAGAATGGAGAAGCCAAATCTTATCTCCCCGTTAAATTATGCCCGCAGGAAGTATGCCATATTATGCATTATGGGGCTTATACTTCTTGTGGAAATGGTTTTCCCTCCTTTATCCAGAAAAGAGAGTGGGGCGGTTTTCACCGCCCCACATCTCTAATGAGAACGACCAAATTCGTTTCTGCACTTCTCCTACTCCCGACCAGTTGCACCCATCAAATCCACTTATATCTTATTCGAAACGGGTTTTCTTAGTAGTCCCCATTTTTGGGGACAAAAAGCGAAAGTGGATTATTAGTGGGTTTTATTCGCGTTTTAGAAACCTTGCTACGGCCTCGGTGCGTGTTCTAACGTGCAGCTTCTCATAGATGCGACGGATGTATGTTTTGACGGTTTCGTAGCTTATACCGAGCTTATCGGCAATTTCCTTGTATATGTAGCCGTTTGCAAGGTACTCGAGTACTTCTTTTTCTCTTGGGGACAGATCGTCTACCTCAGGAGTTTGTTGGGTGGGGCGTTGGAAAGACTGGACTACTTTCCGGGCAATATGAGCTGTCATCGGAGAACCACCATTGTATACTTCTTGGATTGATTCCAGGATTTCCTTTTTTGTGCTGCGTTTGAGTAGGTAACCCGTAGCCCCGGCGGCTAAAGCATTGAAGATGTTATCGGTGTCTTCGTAAACTGTTAACATTACAATCTGAGTATCGGGGAGTATTCGTTTTAATTCGCGGACGCACTCAACCCCATTCATACCAGGCAGGTTGATGTCCATGAGGACCACATCGGGTTTTAACTGAGGGAGTGTCTTCAGTGCGTCTTCGGCAGTGGGAAATGCACCCACGCATTTATATGCGGATTCACGCTCGATTATTCGGACAAGCGTGTTCCGGTACTGCGGGTTATCCTCTACTATGGCCACTTTAATGGGCATGTTTAGTTTCAGGCTTTAGGCAAAGTTTATATTTTGGCCTTTACAAAAGACGTTACTTGAAGTTCTAGGGGTTGGGCAATAATGGAATTTTGTAGAGACTCAGGTTCTGTGGTAGGGTAAAAACCCTCTTGCCCTAAGAACAATGCGTGTTTTATTATAGTATACGAATTCGGTGCGCATGTGGCGGAATTGGCAGACGCGCTACTTTGAGGTGGTAGTGGAGCAATCCGTGCAGGTTCGAATCCTGCCATGCGCACCAAATTTTTTTGCGTGTGAATTGAACAGGTGGTATCGGAGTGCAAGGTAGGTGCCTTTACCTGAAACCAGGATAATGGTGGCCACGATCAACATCACATTTTCGACCAACTTTGAGCAAACGTTTACTTCACCAGTACCACACCCGCAATCGAACCAGATTGAGCAAAACGCAAGATCTGTCATCTTTTGAAGGATCAATCCCTGCCTAAAGACTAATAATGTGAAACCGATTAGAAGGGTAAGAAGAATGATCCCGGTACCACGCACAGCGATGCCTAAGACAAGAAGGAGACCTGTGAAAACCTCAAACCAGGGTAAATACGCCGCAATTAAGGTTTGAAGTATTGGGTTACTGAGGAGATTGTATTGTTTTATTGCCTTGAGAAATTCGACTGGTTCAATGGCTTTCGCAAGGCCAGCGTAGATGAACATCGTTCCTAATCCTACGCGACACACTAAGCCGAGGAGTTGTTCGAGTGCCGGTAGTTTTTTCTGGTGGGCTGCAGTCATTCCGTTGGGAATTTTTTGTTTATTGCCTGGGTACTTCGGTGGGCAGACCTGCTGATTTCCAACCATCGAATCCCTCGAGAAAAATGGCGATTTTTTCTTTGGGTATACCCATGTCCGCGAGCAGGGTAGCTGCCAATTCGCTGTCGTCGCAGGCTCCACCTTCGCAATACAGGATGATTTTTTCTGCGGTTAAGCATGGGCCTAGGATCTTATCAACATAGGCTTCGTATCGATACGGGTTAAATAGGATAGCTCCTGGGATACACGCTGCAGAAAATTGCTTCTCTGTGCGGGTGTCAATCACAATCACGTTACTTGCCTGTTGGATTTTGGGATCAGATAGGAGATTAGAGATCTCCGTAAGGCGGACCCATCCCAAGTGTTTTTGGGCAAGGCGGTTTGTTACGAGTTGGATTATCTCTTCGAGCGTATTAGTTGTGGTAGAGACTGAGAGTGTTTGCAATGCCAGGATCTTTTCCGCTTGGGATTGGTCTTTCAAGGTTGGCATCGGACGTGTTGGGTTCAACCCAAAGGGAGAGATTGCATTTGCCAACAATGAAAATAATGCTCCCAGGATAGCAATGGCTGAGCCCTCTTTTATTAACGACCAAAATATATTTGGTAGGCGGTGGTTTTTTTCCATGGAAGGTAGGTCACAAATTTTTAACTGGCAGTTTAATAATAGGCACAAAAAGTTCGGGGTTTGACGTGCTAGTGGTTGAGATTTTCAGGACCGCTGGAGTGTTTGTGGGGAGCTCGAACCCCTCAGGGAACTGTACTGTTATGCGGAAGGTTCTGCCTGGGTCTAATGGTCTTATTTGAATGTCGACCCCTTGCAGCTCAGATTTCACTTCGGTGATTTCAACCTTTGTTGGGCCGTTATTATGAATGGTAATCGTATATGAAAGTGGAGCAGTCAATTTCTCTGCAGGCAAATGGATGGTAGGGGGTGAAACCGTAAGTGTTGGACGCATAACTACCATCACAGGAATTGAGACTGATGGGCAATTACTTGATGTGGTTGTTATTGTGAGTTTGCCCTGATGGGTGCCTATTGTGAGTTCAGGAGCGGGCTTGATTTGGATTTGGTACCACCAACCAGGGTTATTAGTAATGAGGGTATATTGATAATTGGAACCTTCGGAATCGGTTGATAGGATTTCAATTGGCGCCGTTTCGTTATTTGTAAGGTTGACTAGCACGTGAGTATTTGGGTCTGAATCTGGAGTGATGTAAATTACAGCGACTTGGGGATCGACTTGGATAGGTTTCCAAATTTCGCCTCGGAGTTGCAAAACTACACTGGGTTGGGTGGGGTCGTTGTTAATCACCGATACCGTCTTTATAAACATCCCGGGATATAAACTGGCGTGGAACTCGATAGGTAACTTTCCCGTTCCTTCAGGTGGCACCTTACGGGTCCATTCGCCAGCTGTGGTGCAGCCGCAACTGAGCCTTACATCGGTGATTTCAAGGTCTGCATTGCCTGCATTTGAATACAAGAATTCGCATTTTACTGAGATGCCTGCGGTCACTCGCCCTAAGTCGATTACAGGATTGAAAAAAACTATTTTAGGGGCTTGTTTGGCGGTGTTAGTTTGATGGGATTCCGACTCACTACAAATGCCCAACATGGCAATTAAGGAAGTACCTAGTCCTACGAATAAAAGCCGTGGCAAATATATTGGCGGTATATGCGGATTTTTTGGTTTCATCTACAAGTACATTAGAGTACCGGATTCGAGCTGTGTAAAGCCTTTAAGTAGCAAGCCGGAGTGCTTTGTGAACAATTGATTAAAAAATTTTGGTTAATAGGTGTTTCCAAATCACGAATGCAAAAGCTGCCAACAAAGCACATGCAGGAATGGTGGTAATCCAAGCAAGTACTATATGCCATGCTACTCCCCATCTGACGGCGGATATCCTTTTAATTGAACCCACTCCCATGATTGCACCGGTGATGGTATGGGTAGTGCTGACGGGGATTCCAGATGTCGCTGTCAGCACCAGCGTCAGGCCGCCTGCGGTTTCGGCACAAAACCCGCCGATGGGTTGGAGTTTTGTGACCTTAATTCCGAGTGTGCGGATGACACGCCAACCGCCTAGCAGGGTTCCAAGTGCAATTGTTCCATAGCACAAAAAAAGCACCCACCATGGGATTTCAGTTTCTTTTGGGAGAAGGCTATTTGCAATTAGGAGTGCTGTTATCAATCCTGCTATTTTTTGGGCGTCATTAGCACCATGGCCCAGGCTATAAAACGCAGCGGATAACAGCTGAAGACTTCTGAAGATCCGGTCAACTCGGTATGGGTTGCTTTTTTTGAAGGCTATGAGGCATAACAACATTAAAATGGAACCTAGAATCATACCGATGAAGGGTGCGAGGATAATAAAAAGGGCAATTCGTCCAACCCCGGGCCACCAGATGACGGCTGCGAGTCCGCCCTTAGTTATTGCGACTCCTGTCATGCCCCCGATTAATGAATGGGATACGCTGATTGGCAGACCATAGTGCGTACATAACCATGTCCATGTGATGGCTCCAATGAGTGCTGATGCTACAAAGGCATTGTCTACAACATCGGGTCTCACCACTCCTTTGCCTATGGTTTTGGCTACTGCTGTGCCGAATAAAAAGACAGCTGCAAAGTTAAAGAAAGCTGCCCAAGCTACTGCTACGCGTGGAGGCAAAACTCTAGTTGCCACCACAGTGGCAACAGAGTTTGCGGCATCGTTCATTCCGTTCAAAAAGTCAAAAAGTAGTGCTAACCCAATAATTGAAACTAGTGGAATGTAGTGGTCCATTTTCGGGTGAGCCGGTTAGAAATGTTTAAGAGCGATTTGCATTATGATATTTCCGGTGTCACGGCATCGGTCGATTATCTTTTCGAGGAGCTCGTATAGATCCCGGAGCAACATAGCCTGCAGGGGGGGATACTTACCGCTGTAGATTTCTCGTAGTAGTTCGGAGAGTAGTTTGTCGGCATCGCCCTCGATCTTTTGAAGTTGTTGGTTTTGTTGTCGGATAACTTCGATTTTGGGACGGTGTCTGAGAGACTTGACCATTTCCATGATGATTTCGGTAGCTTGTTCCAATAATGTTACATGGCGCGAGAAGTCCATGGTTGCTGCTTGAGAGCCGGCGATAATCATACGTTCTGCAAATTTTTCTACTGTTTTGGGGATCCTGTATAATGCATGGGAAAGCGCGTCAATGTCTTCACGATCTATCGGGGTGACAAATGTTTTTGCTAGTTCGGCTGCAAGCCGTTGCCGTATTTTTTTATCTTCCTTGCGCAGTGCTACAAACTCTTCGAGGGTGGGTAGCTGACCAGGGGTACGAATTACGGTCAGCAAAGCATGCACGCTAGTCTTTGCTTCCTGGGCCGCAGCCTCGAGAAGATCAAAAAAGAGATTGTCTTGTGAAAACAAACGCAGTACCGAAATCATAGGGGTACAAATTTTTTGCATAATTCGATCGGGGATGTCGATTCAAATTTTAGGTGTTAACACCACGTTTCCCAGGGCATTGATTTGGGACGGCAATTAGCTTTTCACGTACAATGCATTTCTTAGGTCGTACACTAATCCCTCGGTTAATGGGTAACGCCGATTTGGATCTGTCTCTAAGCACTTTAAGATGATTCTTTCCAACTGTGGGGGGACATCTGGGTTATGTTGGCGCGGGGTGATAAACCCACTTCGGTTAAGCTGCCGATTTAAAATTTCATCGGGTGTGGATCCAGGGAAAGGTTTCTGCAATGTGACCATTTCGTAGGCAAATACTCCATAAGCGAATATATCAGCCCGTTGATCAAAAGGCTGGTGCATTAGCTGTTCGGGTGCCATATATGAGGGGGTGCCAGGATTATCTCGGTACCGGGTAGGTTTGTCAGGGATCGGACGCGCCAAGTCAAAATCGATCAGTTTTAATTGTGCGTTGCGCGTGACCAGTATGTTTTCTGGTTTGAAATCAAGGTGCATGAATCCCCGGTTGTGCATGTGGAGCAGTGCTTCAGCAGCATCCAGTAGAAATTGAGCAATGTTTTCTAAGTAGATAGGATCGCGTCTTGCGATGAGTTCTTTCAGATTCGAGGCTTCAACGTATTCCATCAGGATGTATGGCCAGCCCTTGATTTTCCCATGATCAACGTAAGTTATGAAGTATGGGCTCCCGCTGACTCTCTTAAAGATTTTTGCACCTCGGAAAAACCGATGACGCGACTTTAGATTCCAAACCAGATCTGGAAGCAATCGTCTAAGGGCGAAAGGCTTGCCTTCTGGGTTGGTGACAAGCCATATCTCAGCCATTCCCCCCGCACTAATCCGTTCATGCAAGGCGAATTGGCCAAATTTTTCGCCAGGATCACTTTTAAAATTGCGTTTTGACAAAATCCAAAACATTACCTTAGTTGAGAGGCATATTTAACTGACTGAGAAGGGCTTTGGCTATCTTTGTTTTATGGGAAGTAACACCAGATGGGTTGCCTGGTCAGAGTAGTTCAGGATGGTTTAACAGGTAGGCAACCCGTCCAAGTAGTCGACCTGCGCCGCCACCATCTAAAACGCGATGGTCAAAGCTTAATGTGAGGTAGGCTTGAGTGATTGGGATGAACTGGCCAAGTGATTCGTCCCAGTGAGGGACTTTCTGAGCTGCTCCTAACCCGAGGACAAGTGTTTGTTCCGGGAGTGGAATGGGGGTTCCAAAAGTCAATCCGAATACTCCATAGTTGGTGACTGTTGCGATGGATCCGCCAGTCATTTCCGGTGGGAGTTTTTTCCCTCGGGCAAGGCTCACAAGCTCCCGATAAGGTCCAATCAGATCTCTTAGTGGTTTTTTGTCGGCGTTCCTAATCACCGGGACCATTACGCCGTCGGAAACTTCTACTGCTACTGCGATGTCGATTGATTGAGGATGCACGATTTTGTTGCCGATGAGTCGTCCTGCTGGGGTGCTGTCTTCTGCCAAGGCCAGTGCCAGGGCTCGTACAACATACAGAGCAGGGCCAGGTTTTTCTGGGAAATTCTTTCTATGTTCAAGCATTTTATCTAATTGTACAGGCATTGCCACCATTGCTATGGGGCGGGTCCAACTGCGCCTCATCGCATCTGCCACGGCTATCCTCAAAGGGGAAGCAGGGGTGGTTTTATGTTTCTCGATTTGAGCCAGAAATCGTTCCAGATCTTGTATTGTGACTCGGCCACCAGCGCCCGTACCTTGGATCCCTGCTAGGTCTGCTGCTCGGAGCCCCAGTTCATTAAGCCGGGCTTTCATTCGTGGGGACATATAACTAGCCCCAGCTAGGTTGGCCGGAACTGGAAGGCCTGTGACGGTGGGTTGTACACGGGGTTTTTCTTCGATGGATTTATGAGGTATTGCACCCGGTTTTCCGGCGGTGCCAATTGGTTGTGGATGTTTTGTAGTTAACCCCAATTTAGTTGCTTCTTCCTCGCTCACTAAGATCGTTCCCAAGATTGCGCCCACTGGATAGCTTTCATTTTCTTTTGCCTTGAATTCGACGATCTTGCCGCTGCACGGGGCCGTTACTTGCATTGTGGCTTTGTTAGTTTCCACCTCAATAATTGGTTGATCTGCAGTTACAAAATCCCCAGGCTTGACAAGGAAGCTAACGATGATTGCTTCTGCAATCGATTCACCTAGCTGTGGCATTACTATGGGTACTTCGGGCATAGATCATCGAGTGAGTTAGAATCTAAGGACTTTTCGAGCTGCGTCTGCAATTGTTCTGGCTGTAGGGCGGTGCATAGACCACAAATTGGGGTGGAAGGGGATAGGTGTATCTTTTGCATTTAGCCGGAGTGGGGGCGCGTCTAGCAGTCCAAACCCTTCTGATACAACCCGTGCGATTACTTCTGCCGCGACTCCACCCCAGGGCCAAGCCTCGCTTACACATAACAGTCGACCGGTTCGTGCAACTGAGGCTATTACCGTATCGGTATCGATTGGCTTGACGGTCCTGAGATCCACTATTTCGATTTCATATCCTTCGGAAGCGAGCTCTTCGGCAGCTGCAATAGATTCGTGTACCATTGCACTGTAGGTGACTATGGTTAGGTCTCGGCCTTCGCGGGCGATGCGTGCCTTGCCAACTGGCAATCCTTCGTCGTGGATGTGATCTGCTTTCAAGTGATAGTAAAGGAGTTTGTGCTCAATAAAGATCACAGGATCGTCGATTTTGATTGCATCCAGCAGCATTGTATAGGCGTCTTCGACGGTTGCTGGGGTCATTACGATTAAGCCGGGAAAATGTGCATAGATTGCTTCTAGGCATTGGCTATGGAACGGTCCACTGCCAATAGTACCCCCAGAGGGTAATCTGATTGTAATAGGGCATGGGGTACCAGTCCGCCAAAATAACGTAGCTGCTTGGTTCACAATTTGGTTTAGCCCCAATAAGGAGAAATCAGCAAATTGAATTTCTATGACCGGTCTAAGTCCTTCTATTGCCGCACCAACTGCGAGTCCAATGATCGCGTCTTCGCTTATAGGTGCATCGATAACACGGCCTGGAAACTGCTCTATCAGATTTTTGGTGGCTTTAAACGCGCCACCAAACCGTCCCACGTCTTGGCCGTAGATAAACACTCGTGGATCCTCGGCCAAGGCACGGGCTAATGCTTCTCGTATAGCCTCCAGATAAGTTATACTCATGGTAGATCGAGCACGCCTTCCGGCCGGTCGGGTACCTCGGGGATACAGTAAATATCGGCCAGATGCTTTGTTTTAAGAGCGCACCAGTCCTCCGCATATGGGTCTGGTGCTGGTTCAGATTGTACCTCCGCCACTACACGATCCACGGTTACCTTGGCCTCTTCCCAAATCATGGTTATTTCTTGCTGTGAAGCCCATCCTCTTTGAAGTAAACGTTCCTCGGCTATCCGAATGCAGTCGCGTCCTATGGGTGAATCCTTAATTTTGGGATCAATATAGCTTGCATCGTCATGTTCGCCGTGTCCACAAAGCCGAAGCAGGTTTGCTACAACTAATTTTGGTGTGCTTGTTGATCTAGCCTCTTCTATTGTTTGTTTTAGCACGTCCAAACAGCTCTCGAGATCCGTACCATTGATTTCGTAACCGGAGATTCCGTATCCAATAGCCCGGTCTGCCAAGCTTCGGCATGCAAACTGACGGGAATTTGGTGTGGAATAGGCGTATTGATTGTTGGCTACTACGACAACTAAGGGTAATTTTTCAACCGATGCCTGGTTCAATGCCTCATGGAAAGCTCCCGTTGAAGTTCCGCCATCACCGATGGATGCGACTCCAACGGTTCCGGTGATCCCCTTTAGCTTTCGGGCAAACAGGATTCCATTTACCACAGCTATCATTGCTCCTAAATGACTTATCATTGGGATAATCCCTTCGTGGATTCGACCGTGGTGGACGTTACCATCGCGGCCGCGCATCGGACCTAGGACAGAACCAAGGTATGTTCGAACCGCGTCGTGGATTGGTTCCCCGAAAGCTAGGCGTCCTGCGGTATCCCTAATCAATGGTGCGAACACATCGCCTTTTTTTAGGTTTAGTCCGATGGCAACACTTAAAGCTTCTTGGCCTCGACCAAGGTAACAACCTCCGTAAATTTTCCCTGCTCGATACAAGCTAGCCAGCTTTTCGTCTAAAACACGGCCTAGGACCATGTATTTAAACGCCTTCAGAAATTTTTCACGGTCGACTGATGACTGGCCTCCAGGATCAGCGATTGGTTCTAGGCAGCAGTGCACGTTTTCCATGCCCTTAAATTAATTGCTTAACAGACTGGCCGCAATTTTAAAGGTGTCATTAAGGTGCCTCCACACAGGTTTATTTGCCCCAGGTGCAAACCGTAAGCCCGAGCCATAGGATCGGGTAAAACTTGGTTTATTCCCCCTTAGAATTCTTTACTGCTTGGACAGCTGAGGCTAGCCCAGGCGTTGTTTAAAACGAGTTCCAAAGACCCTCGGCTAAACTCTGAACGAGAGTAGTGTTTGATTTATGCTTATTATTTGGCCTTGAGTTTTTTTCAGCTGCCTTTCCCTGACGCGCAATCATGACTGGGGTTTCGAATGAAGCACTTACGCTGGTTTATAAGCTCCTTCCTTGGCCGATAGTAAGTGGGTTAGTGGTTACTAAAACCCTGGACGGAAGAGTTCGAATATGGTCTTGGTGAGTCATCGATCGTGCAGGATTCTTTTTGTTGGTGGTTACACCCACCATTTTCCCCACAGCATAAATATGGGTTAAACTCCCTGGTCGTGATCACGAAGTATAAGAGGCAGGCATAATTTCAGGCACCTGTAATGTCCTTTAGAGAATGCTATGCACCTAGGCCGAATTACCCCGCTTTCCTTAAGTGAATTTCCTCACTCTTGTTAAAATTGTTTGGGTTATGGCACGTCCTCGATTGCAGCGTTGGCCTCCAAAAACTCCAATGTCTTCTCGATTATTAACTTATCCCGGATTTCTTCGATTCCCCCTCGTTTTTGCAGTTCTTTAATCAATTTGTCGGCGGGAATCTGATACAGCGTTGCCATAGTGTAGATACGACGCATAATTTCTTCTGGTGTGGCCTTAATGCCCTCTTTTTCTGCGATTTTGAAGAGAATGAAATTTAGTTTCACCCGGTCACGGGCGTTTACCATTGCGGTGCGGAAGATTTCATCTTTGTGTTGTTCCAAAAGTCCTTTGGAGACGCCGCGCCTTGTGTTCTCGGCTACAATATCATACACGATATCACGGGTTTCTTGGGCCACTAGAGATTCGGGTAGTTCAAACTGGGCCCGAGACAAAAGCGTTTGGATGATCTGTGCCTGGATGTTCTTTTTCTGGGTATATTGGAGTTCACGTTCCAGGTCACGGCGGACCCCTTCGCGCAATTTTTCAAGGTTTTCTGCTCCCCAAGACTTTGCAAACTCGTCATTGAGCTCGGGCAGGACCTTTTGCTTTACTTCAACCACCTCTACTTCGTAGGTAGCTTGAAGGCCCACTAATTCTTGGGGTTGGAAGCCAGCGGGAAACAGCACTGCCACTTGCCGTTTTTCGCCAGCGCATGCCCCCAGCAACTGTGTGCCAAATCCAGGCAAAAATGTTTCTGGATCTGTACCCACCCAGAAATTCTTTTGTTCAGCTAAGCCTTTGGCGCTTGGTGCGATCTCAGTCAGAGGCTTTGAGTCAACATAACCAACAAAATTCACTACTACGATATCGCCTTTTTCGACCGGCCGGTTAACGGTTTGATACGTTGCTTGTTTTTCTCTGAGGACGTTAAGAGCTTTTTCGATGTCTTGTTCTGTGACGGAGGCCAATTTGCGTTTGACGGGGATACCTTTGTATTCTGGGAGTTCAAATTCTGGGGCGGTTTCCACCCTTAACAAAAACAGATAAGGTTGACCTGCCACAAATTGAACTTCTTCGTACTCTGGTTGGCTAACTATAACCAGCTTATGTTCCTCGATTGCGCGTCTGAGGGAATTGCGTATCAAGTTTTCCCGGACTTCTTCTGCGATTTCCTTCTCAAATCGTTTTATGATTAGGTTTTTTGGGGTTTTGCCTGGTCGGAAACCCGGCAGTGCAACTGATTTCTGGATTTCCGTGGCAACCGAGTCGAACTCCCGTTGGTATTCTTCGGGGCTGACTTCAACGCGAATCAGCTTTTTGCAGCCGCCTAAGTTGTCGATCGTAATGTTCACGGAACTCTCGGGTTAAGGTTCAAAACAAAACTTTTAAAGCATTACCTTAACGGGTCCCCTTGACCGATCAAAGGGACTTGCCGTAATTGCGTACGAAAAGCTAGAGACAACTAGTATCAGAGTCAAGCAAAGTGCTCTTCGCTTGCAAGTTGTGTTTCTCCCACCTTCAAGAAGGAGCCGGGAATCACCACAGCTGATTTTCACTTATCAGTGTTTAATTATTGCGCATTGGTGAACGTAATTTCCATTAATGGACGTTCATCAGAAACAACCTTTGGCCGAGTTTGCCCCTCAAGGTGGGCTATGTAGGGTGGGTAACACACAGCATTTTGAGGTTGTACTCAGCGAAAACTCAATTTTTAGCCCAAGCCAAAGTTTACCAAATCGAAGTTCTAGGGCGTATGGTGATAGCAAAATGAAATACTTATCAGCCTTTGCCTTGGCATTGCATTGGCTTCTGTTGGAGCATTTTGATATACCATCCAGTCAATAAATGAGCCTGTATTCGTGTATAAAACACCTTACTCCTTATTGATGGTTTGAGTTGAAAAACCGTTGAAACCGGCTGTCCTGGGTTTCACGACGATTGAGGGCTACCAGCTCATTCAGGCGACGACCCCGGTATAACCTTGGGATTCGATTCACAGGTAGTGCTTTCAGCTTTTGGATAAATAAACTTGCTAGCTTAGCGGTAAATGGATTGCGTACAACGCAGTCAGTTGGGTCAAGTATATTTGTTTTGCAAGCGCTCGGCGCTTTAGCTGTGGTTGTGCCGGTGCATCAATTTGCTACTGTGACTGGGGTAGTTGCCAGTTACCCAGTGATGTGTCACTTAGGGCACTTGCGTGATCCATATGCTTTAGGGGCAAAGGTCTGTACTTTATGCCAATACTTCTATACAGGGGTGGACACTATGTTGAGGCACAATGGCACTTAAAAAGCGGGACTTTTGCGGGCGAAGGCTGGGGTTTGACATGAATGTGATGGCTGCATGGCCTTTTGTGTGTGGTGAAGGCATTATATTTGCAGTACCGGATTCGAGTCTGGATGTCCTGCATCCCCGAATTGGCCAATCGGCTAGCAGGGGCACCTCATTAAACTTTCATACCCGCGGCACCAATGCAACCCCCTTCGGCGGAGGGATAACAGATCCATTGAAAAAGTTCCGGCCTTCTTACAGGACCTCGGTTCCGAGATTAATTGCGGCCGAGGCAAACAACAATGGTAGCATGGTCGGTGTGGTGCCGCTCGCTAAACTCGCCATCTGTGGATAGCCTTCACCACCAACACTGCGCTGGTAAATGGCGGACGCCTTATAGAATTGTACCAATTTGCTTCTAACGCACTCGCAATTCAGACCACAACTGGGGGTGGGTTTAGGCAAATGCCAGGCTGGTCCGCCATTGCTTGACCAAATCGGAATTCTCAATGCACCGTTTCTTGGACGCGGTGGTTAGGAATGATTATGATCCAGGTATGGGGGGTAATGACTGGGTAAGGCCGGCGCGAGCTGACAACGATGGGTATGCTAACAACCCTAACGTGATTGTTGTAGGTGCGGGTTCACGGGCTTGGCGCGCGGCCGAGTACAGTGAACCCAGAGCATGTTTGTTAGTATCAGCACCCTGTGGCGGCAACGGTTACCAAAAATTGCTCACACTTGACGAGCGGCACAATAGGCTGCGAAGTGAGTTCTTTAATTTTATATTTCGGAGATTATGCGGATTACTGGAGTGGGTCGTAGCTCGGGTTTTCTAGAACTTCGGGCGCAGCAGCGCTCATCTCAGACATGGTCGCGTTGATTTTTTAGGCAAACCCTAACTTGAGCTATCGTGACGTGCAGCAAATTCTGGTTCTTTCATCCTGGCAGGTTGATGTTGCTGACCCCAGGCATAGTAACCAATGGCGCGGGTTTTTAGTAAGTCATAACTCGGGCTTTGGTATGCCGGACGCAGGTCATATAGTTTGGGGAACACGAACTTGGTCGAATTGACCGGTCCCGAGCGCTATTACAGTCCAAGTAACACGACTAGTTGAAATCCCTGATGACGGGTTACGTATAATGGTCAGTGGGACTGGTGTGTCTTCCGAGTTAGCTCTACTTGATGTGCGCCCGCGGTGGGTGGATTCTTATGCAGATCAGCCTACAGCCGACTTGCCGTTGTTTTACATATGGCTGCCGACTAATGTGCGCTCAGTCAACGTCTCCAATAAAGGAGCGGTAATCATGCGGCGGGAGGGCAATTTTTCTGACAAAATTGCTAATGTGGCAGTCTCGGGTGCAGCATTCACAATATATTTTCAATAATAGGACTGCAGAGATTGGGTTGATGCTATACTGGGTACCGATTATTTGACAATACCAGCGGTTTTCGTTCGCAGGGCCGATATGTAAGACGATTGAAACTTTTGTTTGAGACTTCCACAGAGGTATGAGCCCAATTTAGGCTTTTTGGAACCAATATCTGCGTCGATGTTCAGAGTGGCTTGCTTTGTGAGTTTATTAGCGTACGGCTTGACGTTGACCATTCTACCCATGGTGATTTCTAAATCACGCTTACCTTGCCGTGTGGCATGCCCAGTGTGTTTGCACAATACAAATATGTCACAAACACTTTCTTGGGTGGACTTATTGGTCTACACACTTATTTCTTTAAAAAAAGTGTGGGGTGGTGGGACATTGGGCGGGAGTGAGGAATCTGAAGTGCAAATAGGTATGATTCGTAACACAACCCTATTTTTGCGAGGAGTCCAACTTACGGATGTTGTCCGGAATAGGCTTCATGATGTATGGGAACAAGAATGAATTGGCCACTTATGGCTAGGTCCCCCTTATGAGCCTGGCGTGGACGGGTTTTCAAACATTCGTGGGCATCTTATGGGGACGGACCCGCATTCCGACCGGGCCGTTCCAAGTACATTTAACTCTTTGTTCGCTTGGGGGGACAAAGCTAGTACACTGAGTTGGCCATCCAAACAAATGATGTCTTACCTTATCTATTGCGGAAGCAACTTAAATGAATTGCTGTTGTTTATGGCCAATATTCTGGGCCAATTTTTTGGGGACTGATTTTTACAGTTTGGCTACGGACGCTTCCTATCGATTTTACAAGACGATTGAACGACCCATTTCGTAGATTTTCCGCTGGGGTGTTTCGAGCACAACTTCGTGACAGACTTTACTGCTTAGAGAAGTACGAGGTAGATCCCATGGTCTTGATGGGCTGGCCAAGCTTAAAAAATGTGAGTGGCATAATTTCTTTGGTGTTGGTCTTAGGTCATGATTAGTGCAAAAGCAAGATAGGAAACCCCGAAGTCCATTGCCATGCCGGCGGTAATGGCTTACGGGTTTGCTTTTTACCGGATGTGGGCTTTAAGATTCGCTGGTTGACGACCATCATTAATGGGTTAATATGACATTAGGTAGTAAAAAGGCACGAGGTTGGCGAGGTAGGCTTACAGATTTGCGCAGTGAAACGTAGGGTCGGTGTGTGTAAACGGTGTTGTGAAGTGGCTGTGTAGGGCCCAAAACCTCTAAGAGGTTAAACAGTACTACCCCGCAAGGCTGTGGACTCAATATAAAACTCGGCAAACTTAAAATCCTTATCTTCTCGGGGCTTTTTACTCAAAATCAAGAGGTATGTCGTGAACAAAGCAAAGAGTTACCCCAGGGGTTTAAACCCCATCTGCCAGTACGGGCATTTTGGAACCGGAGCAATCACTTCTAATCTTACCCATGGTTCGGTCCTTGGCGCAGGCTTCATTAGCCAGGAGCGCAAAATTGTAATACTTTTGTGTGCGTTTATTTGTGTTGGACAATTTCTTTCTGCTGTAGATCTGGTGTGGACAAATATTGCAGGCGGTGCTTGGAACACGGCAGCGAACTGGTGGCCAAACCAAGTGCCTACTACAAACGATCATGTATGGATCACGAATGGCGGCACATATACGGTAACCATCAGTGGCAATGCTGCGGCAGGCGAACTGACTTTGGGCGGTACCACAGGCACACAGACTGTGTCCCTAACAGGAGGCACATTTTTAATTGGCAACGGTACCGGCAATACAAATGCTGTACTAAGAATCACCGGTGGTACGCTTGGTGGAACAGGCAAGCTGATTTTGGCTGGACCGTTAAATTGGAGTGGTGGCTCAATTACGAATGCCGTTGTGCAGTGCGCAGGTGGTACGATCAGTGGCAGTGCGACAAAAACACTTCGATACGGATGTTTGGTAAACACTGGTGTGCTCAAATTCAGTGGTGGATACCTTGAGCCTAACAGCGGAGCGACGATATCCAACCTTCCCTCGGCAACATTCGAGATCTCTGCGGATTGCGATATCGGTTACTATGCGATTGGATCCGGGCCAATCTACAATTTAGGTGTATTCTGCAAAAGCGGCGGCACGGGTCAGACCTTGGTTGATACTTTGTTTTACAACCAAGCTGGCGGCACCGTCGTTGTACAAACTGGAACAATAAGGTTTTCATCGGGCGGCCAGTTTAAGGGCACAATTGTATTACACGGGGGCGGTACATTGGACTTATACGCAGGCGTTTTCGATCTGGACCCGGGGTTAACCTCAATTGGCGATGGCACACTTGGATGTTCCGGCTCGGCTGTAGTAAACCTACAACATGAAATTTCGGTGAACGTCCTTAACGTTACGGGTGGTCAACTGACTGGGCTGGGCCGTGTCGTAGCTAACACCCTAAGATGGGAAACCGGTATTATCGAGTGTACCGTCCAATGCGAGGGAGGTGAGATCCTTACTTCTGCAACGACTTTGCCTAAATTGCGGGGCGGGCGGCTTGTCAACGCTGGTTTGTTGCGTGGAGGCACGATTAGCACAACAGACGGCGCGATAATTTCAAATCTAGTGTCGGGGGTAGTTCTCTTTACGAACACAACGGCTGGTATCTGCCACGATTCCGGGGATTATGGAGCATTTTACAATATGGGTTTTGTGCAGTCCGGAGTAAGAACAACTACCTGTTCAATTGGTGAACCATTTTATAATGCTGGCACGGTGGAGTCGTGTGGTGCTGGTTTGCGATTCGCTAGGTCGTTCGTTCAAACGGCTGGCAGGACAATAGTAAGCGAGGGCCCCCTAATTTGTTCGCAGGGGATTAACTTAGTTGGGGGGGAGCTTTTGGGGACGAACACTATTAGGGGTGATGTCACTAATAACTCAAAGATTAGGCCGGGCGGTTTTGGGCTGGGTTTACTGAGGATTGAAGGGTCATATGTGGAAACAACCAACGCTCGAGTAGAATTGGAGGTTGGAGGTCCTACACCTGGGGTAGGACACGACCAGCTAATAGTTACTAACATGGCGCGGTTGGCTGGTACTTTGGAAATCGCGCTTACGAATGAATTTATTCCTGAGCGTGGCATTGTGATTACTGGGTTGGTGTACGAAGTGCGTAGCGGTACATTCAATTTTACTGTTAAACCAGTAGAAATTTATGTGCTGTATATGCCGAAGGCGGTTTTGCTGGAAACGGAGAACGCACCGCCTGCAGTACAGTTGGTGGTGGGTCAAGATCAATTGGCATGTCATCCATTTGAGATGCGCGGCTCTGCTTGGGATCCTGATGGTACAATCACCAATTTTGCACTACTTGTTGACGGGATTTCGGTTGGTGAGTTCCCATATAGGTGTTGTGGCAAAGCTGCGGTGTCTATGGATTATCTGGGCGAGGTTATGGTTACAGGCCGGGCTACGGATAATAAAGGTGGAATGGGCGAAACAAACATAGTGATTAGAGTAACAGGATTGCCAATCCACATGTTAGATCCAGTCGGTTTTCAGACTAATGGGGCTTTTAAACTTTGTATGTGCGGTCAACCGGGAAGCAACTATGTAATTGAAATCGCTACAAACTTGCCAGCTGTGATTTGGACTACCCTGGGTCCTATGGAAAATACGAACGGTATTTGGCGTTATTTTGATGTCACGGGAACTAATGTGCCGCACAAATTTTATCGTGCGCGGCAGTTGTGAGTCATAGCCCAAATTTAAAGACGCCTAGTATTGGTGATTGGCTGTGCGGAGCACCTGTGAGGAAGTTTTGGTTTATACCTTGTGGATGGTGATTCGGATTCGAGTAAGAAGGAGTCTGCTTAATGAAGACCTACGGTGCGTAGGGCGATAAATTTCTGACTGATAGTTAATCGCCGGGCACCCAAAGGTGGTTTTGTAAGCAATTATATGAATTAAGTCACATCACTCCCCCAGTGTAGTTCGGGTAATTTAAGGGGTGAGAATGGTGATGAGTGTGATGAGAGGAATCTCCATTGCGAAGTGATTTAGCTCAAGTTTAATGATAGTGTCTACCTCGTCTCTGAAGATTTTTTGGGCATGGTTATTTCGATGCTTTGTGGGGATTGTTTACACTTAATTTCTGTTCTGGTAAGGAGCTTAGACTGCTTAATTTGCGCTGGGAGAGTTGGGAGTTTGATGGTTTTCTGGTGCCATTTTAATATGTGGAGGTATTTTACGTTTCCTGCGCGAGTAGCTGCAAATGACTCGTTTGATGTGTAAGGTCTGATGCGAGTTTCGTAAATACTTCCACCATTTTGTTGCAACCGCTTACCGATTTCCAGCAGGCGTTGGGCTTGGTTGTCCTCGATTTGCCCATCTGGTCTTGGAACAACTTTTAGTAGCAAGTTTCCATCGCTGCTTGCGCACCTGCCTAAAGTCTGGACTTTAAATTCAGTATTTGCGCTCGGCCTCGTCGGGTTAGATGTGAACTCGTACTAGTGTTGGTTAATTTGCCAAAAGTTTGACAGAATGGTATTATTGCCCGTTGACTCCAGAGGATGAATCGATGCCTATTAGCACCAGTTTGATCTGATTTAAACTTAGAGGAGTGTATTTGCTTAAGTTGGAAATTCTGATGGAGTTCAGGTGAAATTAACTCGTGTGCGGGCGGGATTAGTCAGTCGTTGGTTTGGGTATGGATTTTTAATTTTCGGGTCACTACGGGGTTGACATTGTGGAGGAGAAGGTGTAATGGGGCCGGATTTTAGTTACGTTTCCAGTTTATTTATCCCATTGACAGATTGTTTTGTGGCGCAAGGCGTGATCAGCTAGTACCAGGGCTGTCATTGCTTCAACTACAGGTACAGCGCGGGGGAGGACGCAAGGATCGTGTCGGCCCTTTGCTTGCAAGGTTGTATTTTGGAGATGGATATCAACGGTTTGTTGGGGTTTCATGATGGTAGCTACTGGTTTGAATGCCACGCGGAAATATATTGGTTGTCCGTTGGTGATCCCGCCCTGAACACCTCCTGAGTAGTTTGACAGAGTTTCGACTCTGCCATTGCGAATGACAAATGGGTCGTTATGTTCGGATCCTTTCATTGTGACACAGCCAAAACCAGAACCGATTTCGAATCCCTTGGCTGCTGGGATACTTAACATGGCTTTTGCTAGGTCAGCATGCAACCGGTCGAAGACAGGTTCTCCCCATCCGGGTGGGACTCCGCGGACCACGCATTCGATTATGCCACCGAGCGTGTCGCCCTGCTTACGAGCTGCATCAATTGCCTTAATCATTCGTTTTGCAGTTTTTTGATCAGGACATCTAATGATATTCGACTCGATTTGTTCTGGCGTGACAGTGTTGGGGTCGACTGAAGCCATTATGCGGTAGACTTGCTTCACATATGCAAGGATCTGAATCCCGTAAGTAGTCGATAGGAATTTTTTTGCGACGGCGCCTGCAGCTACGCGCGCAGCTGTTTCGCGGGCGCTTGCGCGGCCACCGCCGCGCCAGTCTCTAATTCCGTATTTCATCTGGTAAGTATAGTCCGCATGAGACGGCCGGAACTTATCCTTGAAATCCTCATAGGCTTCAGGGCGCGGATCTTCGTTTATTATCAGCATGGCAATTGGTGTGCCGAGTGTGACGCCGTTAAACACTCCAGATAGGATTTGTACGGCGTCAGATTCTTTTCGTTGGGTAACAATTGTTGATTGGCCAGGCCGGCGTCGATCGAGTTCTTTTTGGATATCCTCGACTGAGAGTGGGATCTTAGGCGGGCAACCGTCAATTACAACCCCAATTGCTGGCCCGTGGGATTCGCCCCAGGTCATTATTCGGAAGAGGTGCCCAAATATGTTTCCCATACTTCGATTGTGTATCTTGATGGGATGCCTGCGTCAAACAGAGAAACGCCTGGGTTGATTGATTTAGGGACCGACGTGTTTTAGGGGAGTGGATGAGTTCAGATCCGAATAGTTGCTTATTTATTATATTGCTCGGTTGTTGAGTATGTAGGTTAATGTACTCTACAATAAGGCGGTTTCACCGGTTTAAAACCAAAGGCAGAAATGGATAAAGCGTTCGATCATTCGAAGATAAGGGTTTACCCTGTTGCGAGCCGGCGCAGTTTAAGCCGGTTAGACAGAATTTTGCTAAATCCCAACGAAGTACCGACGCCATGTTCCCCTGCGATATCGAAAATATTAGACGAGGCGGTGGGCCGAATTATCCAAGCGCGTCGGATGGGCGCATCGGTAATCCTTATTTATGGTGCACATTTGATCAAGAACGGGTTGATGGATGTGGTAATAAGGTTAATTGAAGGTGGCTGGGTTACTCATTTAGCAACCAATGGTGCTGGGAGTATCCATGATTGGGAATTTGCTTATCTTGGCTGTACGGAAGAGAGTGTGCGCGAAAATATCCCAAAAGGAATTTTTGGAATGTGGGATGAGACTGGTAGGTATATACATTTAGCCCTTATGGTTGGGGCGTTGGATGGCTTGGGATTTGGTCAAAGCTTGGGCAGGTTTATCGCAGATGATGGTGCAAACGTCCCACAGGCTGACAAGTTGGAAGAATTGATAAGGCAAAATCCTTGGGATGATAGGGTAGGAGCGTGGTCAGATTTATTGCGTGCCATAAAGTCCGGATGGATTAAGCCGGGTGAAAATCATTTGCACCACGTCTGGAAAGAACATAGCCTTCTAAACCGTGCATGGCAATTAGGGATCCCGCTAACGGTGCATCCAGGAATTGGTTACGATATAATCACGAACCATCCGATGTTTAACGGGGCTGTTCTAGGTCGAGCTGCAGCAATTGATTTTGATTTATTGGCTAGTTCAATTGACAGGTTGGATAACGGAGTAGTGTTGTCGGTGGGGACTGCTGTTATGGGACCACAGGTCTTCGAAAAGGCGATTAGCTGTGTCAATAATGTGCGATTGAACGAGAATAGGCCAATTGTCTCGGGACATTCCATATTTGTGGTTGATATCCAAGATAGTGGGGGATGGGATTGGTCAACCGGCGAACCGCCTAAGAGCAGTCCTGCTTACTACTTACGGTTTTGCAAAAGTTATGCACGAGCCGCAGATAAAATGGTGTACGCGCAATGTTCAAACACAATGTTTCTACATAACTTGTGGTGGAGGTTACGAGAAAAATCATGCTATTGAGGATACCAGACTTGAGGTGGTTTGTTTATGAAAGCGTCAGCGAGTTTAGTTGATTTGTTGGTGGAACTCATCCGGGCGACTTCGTGTGATCTACCATCTGACGTTGAAGTTGCAATTCGGCGGGCAATAGAACGCGAAACACCTGGGTCTTTGGCGCAACTTGCTCTAACGACGATGTTGCGCAATGCGCAACTTGCTCGGGCTCATTCACGCCCAATTTGCCAAGACACAGGTACAGTCACGTTCTATGTTAAATGTCCATTTGGGTTCGATCACACAATGTTTGAAAGGATTGCTAAAGAGGCTGTCCGGGAAGCCACCAAACTTGGGTATCTTAGGGTCAACACGGTGGATTCCGGGACCGGTAGCCCTTACCCGGACAACATTGGACCATGTGCACCGGTATTCGAATACGAGCAACAACAAGATCCCGAATTGGTGGAGGTCTATTTGCTTCTTAAGGGCGGCGGATGTGAGAATGTTAGCACCCAATACAGTTTGCCTGACCCAGCTGTGGGTGCCCACCGGGATCTGACCGGGTGTAAAAAGGTTGTTCTTGACGCAATTGTCAGAGCTCAGGGGAAAGGTTGTGCGCCTGGTGTGATAGGAGTATGTATCGGGGGCGATAGGGCAATGGGTTACAAGATGGCAAAAAGACAGCTTTTACGCAGGTTGGACGACATTAACCCGGATCCACAATTAGCTAGATTCGAAGAGGAGGTGTTTGAACTGGCGAACAGTTTAGGTATTGGGCCTATGGGGTTTGGAGGCAGGACAACGCTTCTAGGTGTAAAAGCATGCACAGTCGCCCGAGTACCAGCCTCCTTCTTTGTAACTGTAAGCTATATGTGTTGGGCTTTTCGGAGGCGCGGTGTGATTTTTAAGATAACAGGAGAGTTAGTAGATTGGATTTGAGCAAACTTTGAGAAGCATCGAGGCAAGTCGAGTGTTATGAAAAACCTGCAAATTCCGTTCTCGGAATCAGAGGCAAGACAGTTACAGATAGGGGAACTAGTGGTGCTTAATGGAGTCATTTGCACCGGTAGGGACGCCGTGCATCGTGTATTATGTGAAGGCCAGACAGCTTCGCTTCCTGAAGAGTTAATTGGAGGGGTGATTTTCCATTGTGGACCAGTGATGCTGAAAGATGAAATGGGTCAATGGCGTTGCATTGCAGCCGGACCGACAACCTCGATTCGGCATGAACTTTACCAAGCAACCGTGATTGAGCGATACAGGTTGCGTGGGGTTATTGGTAAAGGGGGAATGGGTAATGCCACGCGCGAAGCGCTTAGGAAGTTTGGGTGTGTATATTTTCACGCTATTGGAGGCGCTGCCCAGGTACTTGCAGAATGCGTCGTGCGCGTCAAAGATGTGTATTTTTTGGAGGAGTTTGGATCTACTGAGGCTCTGTGGGTGATCGAGGTTCGAAACTTCCCAGTGGTAGTGACGATGGACGCCCATGGTGGTTCGCTGCACGATGAGGTGGAGAGCTTGAGCCAAAGGCGATTCAAAGAGCTCCTCCACCGTATCACGTAAGGGATATGTTTTAGGATTTACCAAAACTTGTTTGTCCACTCGGGATTAGAGTATTTGGTTGCCGCCAAATGAGTGATTAGGTCAATCGGTAGGTTTTTCACCAGTGAATCGGCGCGCCACAATTGAATTAGAGCTGTCTTGATCACCTCGGGCGGAATGGGAAGATTAATTAGAAATTCCAAGTGCGATCTATTGGCACGGTATTTAGGTTGCTTACGTGGGAGTTGTAGCACTTTCTCCACCAGGTCTAAATTTAACCCCGTTAAAAATGTACCATGGAATAGCAAGAACCTTTTCTTCCTGCGTTGTGCGTTGCCTGAGAATTTCATGTTGTTGATTATGAGGTCTGTTATACCTCCGATTTGAACGGAGCCTTTAGGAAAGAGGTTAGTTTCTGACAGTAGCTTGTCGATGGCAACCCTATGTCGCTCCATTACGTACCTGTTCGTAGTATCGGCGCTGGCTGTTGGGCTCTGGGAGTTTATCTCGAGTAAGAGTGAATAGTTTAGGCAACCTGGTCCTTGTAACACTGTGCCTCCACCGGTGCATCTGCGGTAGATGGGAATATTTAGTGCTTGACATGTGTTAATTTTTACTTCACTGGTGACCCGGTTTGAATATCCAAGTACAACGAAGTGTTGTAAGGGGGTCCAAAACCTAAGTACAGGTCCGATCAATCCAATTTCGGCTGCTTCCAACATTGCCTCGTCGCAAGCCAGGTTTTCTTCAGGAGTATTAAAAGTGAAATCTAGTAGTTCCATTTGCGCAGGTTTTATTACAGGCAATTCTAGCACACAGTAAAGCTTACACATTTCATTTGGGAGCGGCGTAGCGATTGTTGGAGAGTTGGAGAAGCGGAGCAGATCTGTTGAAGGAGTAGGAAGGAATTGGATGTAAATTTAACTGGGATGAGCTTGCCTATGCGTGCCCTTCTTAGGTATGATTTGTGTGGGCTATACGGACGCAGTTTTGATTGGGCGGAAAAAGGAATCTCTTTGGATTGGGGTATATCCGGCTTCTCGAATCAACCGAGCAAGTGTGTATTCATCGAGTGCCTGGGGAGACGGGGCGTTAGCCATTTGGAATACGTGTTCAGTGATTACTGTTCCTCCGAGGTCGTCGGACCCGTAAATCAATGCCATTTGCGCTGTTTTAAGGCCAAGTCCAACCCAGTAAGCAGTTATGTGGTCTATATTGTCCAGGTATAACCTGGCTATGCTAATCGTGCGAAGCGTATCCCAGCCACTGGGGCCGTGTGTAAGTCCTAGTTTCCCATTGCCCGGACAGAATGGAAGCGGAATGAATGCAAGAAATCCACCAGTGATATCTTGTTGTTCACGCAGCAATCGTAAGTGATTTATTCGATCGGTTATGCTTTCGATGTGTCCATATAGCATTGTGCACGTACTTTTGCCTCCAAGTTTATGCCATGCAGTGTGTATTTGTAAGTATTCCTCGCCGGATATTTTGTTAGGCGCGATTTTGGACCGCGTCTCTGGGCTGAATATTTCGGCCCCACCGCCTGCCATTGAATCCATACCAGCATGCCGAAGTTCTTCCAAAATTCGTGGTATGGATTTACCTGAAATCCTAGCAAAGTGAGCGATTTCAGGTGCTGTGAAGCATTTCAGGTGTAAACCAGGGAAAGCGTCCCTCAGCATTGCAAGTAATTTCAAGTAAAACTCGTACGGCAAGAGAGGATTTAGTCCGCCCACAATATGTAGCTCTGTGCAACCTATTGCAGTTGCTCGCTTGACTTGGTCAATGATTTGGTCAAGTGTCAAGGCATATCCTTGAGGATGACCTGGTGGTCGCGCAAATGAACAGAATTTGCAACCACCGATGCAAATGTTTGTGTAGTGGATTACTTGGTTGAGGACGTACGTTGCGGCGGTAGCGTGGACGCCTTGGCGCTGCTGACGTGCAAGCCGAACTAGTTCGGCAAGTACCCAAAGATCCCGCAACTTAAACAGAGTTAAACAATCATCCTCAGTAAGGCGTTGATTCTGAATGAGCTTACGCGCGATCGGGCCTCCAATGGGATGATCGAAAACGGAATATGAGAAATTTGGGTTTGCCGCGTTTGTTGTAATTAACTGGGTGTGGCTATGTTTTTGATTCTCGCTCATGAATTCGTGCAATTGCTTGTTTAGCATGCATGGCCAATATTGGGTTATTTGAGCAAGAAAGCGATTGCAAGATGGGTAATAACTCAGCTGTACCTATATTTCCTGCTACAATGCATGCGTTTCTTTGCAAACGGCGGAGGCCTGCATATGCAAGCGGCGTATTGCCAAATACACGAGTGAAGGTGGACAATGTCATTTGAAGTATTTGCTCCAGTGGTATCCACGTCAGTTCTGATTTATAGAAAGACGGCATAAGCTTACCCGGCCGGTTATTGTGGTTCCATGGACATGCCTTGATACATTCATCACAGCCGAAGATTCTGTGGCCGATCTTGTCGTGGAAATCTGCTGGAATTGGGCCACGGTGCTCAATCGTTAGGTACGATATACATTTCCGTGCGTCAATTGTGTATGGGTTATTGATGGCTTTTGTGGGACAAGCCTCGATACAGGCAGTGCATTTGCCGCATGAAACTTGCATTGGGGTATCGGTAGGCAGCTCCACAGCGGTGATTATCTCTCCAAGAAATATCCAAGGACCTAGCTTCGGGCTGATCAGGGAGGTGTTTTTGCCAATAAAACCTAGTCCGGCCTGCATACCGTATGCCCTTTCGAGAATGGGCCCGGTGTCCACATACCACTTAGTCGTTTCAAAACCTGGGTCCAGTTCCCGGAGTTTTTCACTGAACATTTGTAATTTCACGCCCAGCACATTGTGATAGTCTTCGAATCTTGCGTAACGCGCTACGAGTCCTGAGTTAGGCGGGGTGAGTGATTCCTTGTAAAGCATGTCATACATCCAGTAACTGGCCCCTATGCAGACAATCGAACGAGCACCTGGCAATAAGAGTTGGGCGTTTGTACGGCGTTGGGGTTCCCTTGCCAGGTAACCCATTGATCCATGGAGACCCTTTTGAATCCAAACGTAAAATGAATCAGAGTAGGGGGGGGATGCTGCTTCGCAAATTCCACACAGATCAAACCCAAGTTCGTATGCTAGTGATTTTATTTTGTGAATCATTCTTTTAGCTCAGGCTTGTCCATCTGCCAGGCCCATTTTGGTTTGCTACTGCTACTATTCAAGTTCCTAGGTTTTAAGTCCGGGTTTCTCGCTGTAAGGTCCCTTAATTGAGACGCAAAGACATCGCTACCGCGGCGGCGATGCAAACTCGTAAGGGTTAGGCGTTTTTTGCACCCGTGTCTTATTTTCGCCCTTACCACAAGACTTTTCTTAAGTAATCTTTAGCATGGAGGTGTGTTGTTTCTGGATCTGATTGCGGGTGTTGGTTTATGATTTGCGGTTGTGGTGTTTCTTAGGAGTGATTTTGGCGTGGTTTTTCACAGGAACAATGGGACCCAAAACCTGCGCAGCGACCTTTAACCTTAAAGCGTTCAGATGAATGAACCCAGTTGCGTCGTCAGGGTTATAGAGGTCGGTAGGGCTGGCTTCCATAGTAGCTATTTGTGGGTTGTAAAGGCTGACCGGGGATTTTCTACCAGCAACCATGATATTACCTTTATAAAGCTTTAGGCGTACTGTGCCAGTTACGTTTTTCTGAGTTTCAGTAATGAAGGCTTGCAAGGCAATTCGCTCAGGAGAAAACCAGTATCCATAGTAAACCAGCTCAGCATACCGAGGGATAAGCATATCCCGCAAATGCATGACCTCGCGGTCCATGGTCAGGGATTCTATCTGTCTATGAGCAAAGTGAAGGATGGTACCGCCTGGGGTTTCGTAGACACCGCGTGATTTCATGCCCACGTACCTGTTTTCCACCATGTCAACTCGTCCAATGCCATGTTTACCACCTATAGCGTTTAGGGTTTTCATTACTTGTGCTGGTGTCATGCGTTTACCGTTCACCGCAACACAATTGCCACGCTCAAAGTCCAATGTAACGTATTCAGGTTCATTAGGTGCATCTTCTGGGGCAACAGTCAACTTAAACATGTCTTTGTTTTCCGGAGAAAACGCGTCGAACCAAGGATCCTCCAGAATCCCTGCTTCGTATGAAATGTGGAGTAGGTTCCGATCCATGGAATAAGGTTTTTTAGCTGTTGCTTGGACTGGGATATTTTTCTTTTGGCAGTATGCAATCATTTCAGATCGTCCGGGGAACATCTTTCTGAATTCTGGGTCGCGCCATGGGGCAATCACTTTAAGGTCAGGTGCTAGAGCAGCAACGGAAAGCTCGAATCGGACTTGATCATTACCTTTTCCCGTGGCTCCATGGGCGACCGCGTTTGCTTTCTCCCTTCGGGCTATCTCCACTAAGGCTTTTGCAATTAAGGGTCGCGCTATGCTTGTACCTAAATAATACTGACCTTCATAAACAGCTCCTGCTTGGATCATGGGGAAGATGAAATCGCGAGCGAATTCCTCTTGCAAATCCACGATGTAACATTTACTTGCGCCTGTCCGGAGGGCTTTTTCTTCAAGGCCTTCCAATTCTTCCCCTTGACCTATGTTTGCGCAAAAAGCGATCACCTCAGCGTTATAATGCTCTTTTAGCCAAGAAAGTATTACTGAGGTGTCCAAACCGCCTGAGTACGCTAGCACGATCTTCATGCCCGCAAGTAAAGCGAGGCTTTACCCTCTCGTAAAGCTAATTTTCAAGACCGTGTTATACTGCCGGGACGCCTTCGTTTATTTGCGGTGACTTAATGGGTTTTAAGGGAGATTTTGATAATTCGTTTGGGAATTTTGTCAGTTATAGAAATTGATTCCAATCGACATAAGTGACCCTATGCCTTTCCAATTCTTGTCACGCAAAGGTGTTAGTTCTAAAGTTGGAATATATGGGCGGCACAGCAAACTTCGAACTTGCCCTTTGGTTTCGGAGGCTGTTTAGGCCTTGTTCAATGGTGGTCCCAGTCTTGGTATGCGCTTTTCTGGTTGGATGCACAACGGTGCCTATTACTGGTCGGCAACAACTCATTTTGATAACCCCGGATCAGGAGCTCGAGTTGGGAATTACCTCATTTGAGAAGCTCAAAAAAGAAAGTAAGATTTCGAACGATCCTCAGGTAAACGATTTGGTACAGCAAATAGGGAAGCGAATTGCTGCAGTGGCAAATGTGCCGGGAGCCCAATGGGAGTTTATAGTTTTTGTCAATCCGGAGCCAAACGCATTTTGCCTACCTGGGGGTAAGGTGGGGATTTACACAGGCCTTTTGCCAATTGCGAAGGACGAAGCTGGTTTAGCAACAGTGATTTCGCATGAAGTGGGGCATGTTATAGCCCGTCATGGTGCAGAACGTATTTCACAAGCGTTACTTATAGATACAATAGGTAAGGGGTTGACCAGCCAGATATCAGCTTACGATCCAAGATGGGCGCAGGTAGTTGCCACGGTATATGGGGCGGGGACCGCGTTGGGTGTTTCGTTGCCTTATAGCCGTGCCCAGGAATTAGAAGCGGACCGTTTAGGGCTAATATTAATGGCTAAGGCAGGATACGACCCTCGCGAAGCGCTAAATTTCTGGAGTCGTTTTGCGGAGTATAATCGTCAACATGGTGGTGGACGCACAATCTGGTTTTTGAGTACTCATCCGTTGGATGAGGTACGCATCCAGAAAATAAAGGAATTTCTTCCGGAAGCGATGAAATACTATAAACCTTAAGTGGGTATCTAAGTGTTCCTCCGCACATTACACGCCCAGCAAGCCAAGGTTTGTATTTACATTGGGAGTGAGGTGATTTATCCTTAAAGTTGAGAATGAAGAGGCTGTTGATCGCGATTTTGATTTTATTTTGGGGAATAGCTACTTCTCTACTGGGTGCGGAGCGCGTTGGGGTTATTAACGTTCAGGGGGCAATAGTCCCGGCTACAGCGGAATACATCTCACGCGCTATTAAGGTCAGTGTCCAAGAGGGGTATGAGTGTTTAGTTGTTTTGCTGGATACCCCTGGTGGTTTATTAGAAACCACCAAAGTTATCATTCAACAGTTTCTGGCGTCCCCGGTGCCAGTTGTTGTGTACGTTTATCCGCAAGGTGCGAATGCAGCTAGTGCTGGGTGTTTTATAACTTTGGCCGCTGACGTTGCTGCCATGGCGCCCACGACGAGTATTGGAGCGGCTCATCCTGTGCCTATGGGACTTCCTGGGGGTGGTGAGAAAATGGATGATGCGATGAAGCAGAAACTGTCGAATTTTGCGGCGAGTTATATAGAGACGATAGCTGCACGGCGAAAGCGAAACGTTGAGTGGGCTCGAGCTTCCGTGGCGGAAAGTGCCGCAATCTCGGCCGAGAAGGCACTTGAGATACACGTGATCGATCTAATTGCGAATGACCTTAAAGATTTACTTGTGCAACTTGATGGCCGGGAAGTTCGCCCAGGTAAAATCCTTAAAACGGCAAATGCCGAGATAATCCAGATCCCTATGTCGTTACGTGAACGTTTATTTCAGTTAATGCGGCCCGAGGTCATGTTCATCCTTATCTTAATTGCAATTTATGGCATAATAGCTGAGTTGAATCACCCAGGTGCTATTTTCCCCGGGGTAATTGGTACAATCGCTCTAATTTTGGCGCTCTACATGGCATCAGTTTTGCCTGTGAATGTGGCTGGGGCTGTGCTAATATTGCTTGGTGTTGGCATGCTAATTGCCGAGTTCTTTGTAGTATCACACGGGTTGCTAACAGTCGGTGGCGCAATAACGTTTTTCTTAGGCGCGCTAATGTTGTTTGATAGGTCAGATCCCTTCCTCCGGTTGTCTTTGAGCATCATAATCCCTGCAACTGTGGTCACTGTGCTCTTTTTCTTGTTTGTGGTGGGTGCAGGATTGAAGGCTCAATTGTTACCGGTTAAGACAGGTAGGGAAGCAATGATTGGTCAAACTACCCGGGCTTTAACTAAAATCGACCGAGATGGCGGTAAAGTATTTATCGAAGGCGAATACTGGAATGCTGTCAGTGACGAGGCCATACAGGAAGGCGAGACAGTTGAAATCATAGCAATTGAAGGCTTGACTTTGAAAGTTAGACCAAAAAAAGAATCAAGGTAAAACCAATTACCAAAGGAGGCAATTATGGATGTACTAATTGCAAAGCTCGGACCGTGGGGAGTTGTCATAGTGATTGCGGCGGTAATCATTTTACCGCAGATGTTGCGCGTGCTGCGCGAGTATGAACGGGGTGTAATTTTCCGGTTGGGGAAGTTACACGCCAAGGGTGCCAAGGGCCCTGGACTGATAATTCTAATCCCTATAATTGATAAGATGGTAAAGGTAGACCTTCGTGTGGTTACCATTGATGTTACAAGGCAGGAGGTAATGACTCGGGATAATGTTCCCGTCACAGTGGATGCGGTAGTATATTTCAGAGTAGTAGATCCTGTGGCGGCGATAATTAAGGTGGAGAATTACTTACGGGCTACTGCGTTGCTTGCACAAACAACCCTTCGAAGTGTTGTCGGCCAAGTTGAATTGGATGAGTTATTGGCACATCGTGATAAGATCAATCAGCGGCTTCAGGAGATCTTAGACCGGCAGACTGATCCATGGGGTGTGAAAGTGACAACGGTGGAGGTCAAAGACGTTGTATTACCTGACGGGATGAAGCGGGCGATGGCTAAACAAGCCGAAGCTGAACGAGAACGGCGAGCTAAGATTGTCAACGCTGAGGGTGAATATCAAGCTGCAGAAAAGATGGTTCAGGCTGCAAGGATGATGGCCCAGGAACCAATTTCTGTTCAACTTCGGTTCCTTCAGACAATGCGCGAGATTGCAAGCGAACATAACACCACTACTTTTGTGCCTGTGCCAATTGATCTCCTAGCCCCACTTTTAAAGAGGGATAACGACCAGTTGCGCAGGTAGGTTGACCAGCATTTCCTGGGTAGGAGGCCCCGGTTGGCCCGTTGACATCGTTTTCCAACCGGGGAATTTTAATTCTTGGAAGTAGGAAAGGACTTTCGGCCTATGCCGCTGTACGAATATGAGCCATGTGATGGAAAATGTGCAATTTGCGGCGGCCGGTTTGTAATATTACGGCCGGTGAATGCCCCGGAGTTGACTTATTGCCCCACGTGCAAAAAACCGGTCAGAAAGGTGGTTTCTTTATTCAATACTCCGACTAAGTTGAAACCGTTATCTATCTCGGAAGCAAAAGCCGCAGGATTTACAGTCCTCAAAAAAGTGGGGAAAGGTGAGTACGAAAAATTGTAACACTCCTAGTTTCAAATAAGCCTTCCACGTTGGTTTCCTCGGTAGAATGGAGCGAAAACGCTAAATGTAAGTGGTAGAATGGCCACAAAGCGCAGTAACCAGATTGTTACTTTTTTGGATGTAATTACGGTGGGGCCAATGCTATTATCCGTGCAGTATGAATCGGAAGGTTGGTGTATTAACAAGCGGTGGTGATGCGCCAGGGATGAACGCAGCTATACGAAGCATCGTCCGTGTGGGCAGGGTGAGAGGATTAGAGATTGTAGGGATTCGACGTGGGTTTCGGGGGATTTTAGAGGAGGATTTTGTTCCTTTAGGGCCGCGGGATGTCTCAAACATCATTCAACGCGGCGGGACCATCCTTAAAACCACTCGCTGTCCTGAATTTGAATCTTTGGAAGGCCAGCATAAAGCTAAGGATATCTTGGAAAAACATGGGTTTGAGGGGTTAATATTGATTGGAGGTGATGGGACCTTTAAGGGTGGCGAGGCTTTGGGGAAAATCTGGCCCGGTCAGATTATCGGTGTCCCTGGTACTATTGATAATGACCTATATGGTACGGATTTTACGATTGGATTTGACACGGCAGTAAACACGGCAATGGAAGCGATTGATAAGATCCGGGACACGGCAGATTCGCATGAAAGAATCTTTTTGGTGGAAGTCATGGGGCGGCATGGTGGATATATAGCCCATTTAGTTGGAATAACTGGAGGTGCTGAAGAGATCCTTGTGCCAGAGGAGCCTATTGATGTTGTAGCAGTAGCTGAACGATTGAAAGAAGGGCGTGCACGGGGGAAGCGTAGCAGTATACTTGTAGTGGCTGAAGGGATTTTTCCTGGAGGTGCCACGAAACTAGCTGAAAAGCTTCGGCCGTTGACGGGATATGAATTGCGAGTAGTAATCTTGGGATATTTACAACGCGGTGGTAGCCCCACAGCGATCGACCGCGCGCTTGCCACCAAGTTAGGCGCTTTTGCTTTGGAACTCTTCCTTTCGGGGGAAACAGGGGTAATGGCGGGTGAGGTAAGTGGTAAGCTGGAGGCTACGAAGTTCCCAGATACTTGGACAAAGAAGAAACCGCTTGATACGTATCTTTTAGGTTTGCACAGGTACCTCACTACATAAATGGGTGTACATCTACCCATATTTCTTTTGGAGTTAACATGCCTGGGAGATTGCCGGAAGTGGTCTTGAAAAAGGGTGAGGAAGCCCGAATTGTCGCCGGCCATCCTTGGGTTTTCGAGGGAGCTATTGCAAAGGTTGATGCTGGTCTACAGGATGGTGCTGCCGTGTTTGTAAAAGATCATCGTGGACGCTTTTTGGGGACTGGACTTTATAACTCAAAGTCCAAAATCGTCCTCCGAATGCTTTCACATGAACGCGAGGAGATAGATGAGGCTTTTTTCGAGCGAAAAATCAAGGCTGCACTAGCTATTCGTCAGCGGTATATGCCTGGTGCAATGTGTTATCGAGTGGTTAATTCTGAGGGTGACTTTCTTAGTGGTTTGATAGTGGATAAATACGGTGACGTTCTCGTTGTGCAGTTTACTTCTCTTGGAATGGACCAGCGGCGGGAGATTATTCTTAATGTGCTCAAACGGTTGTTTTCTCCTCGGGCGATCGTGGAGCGGAGCGATGTTACAGCGAGGAAATTTGAGAATCTTCCTGAGCGGGCTGGTGTGCTTTATGGACAGTTGTTTGAGCCTTTGGTGGTGGAGATCAACAATATTAAGTTCGAGGTGGACTTTATCACAGGGCACAAGACTGGTTTGTATCTGGATCAGCAGTTGAATTATTTGGAAGTGGCTCGTTATGCTTCAGGGGCCAATGTACTGGACTGTTTTAGTTTTGTTGGTGGATTTGCCCTCCATTGTGCAAAGGCTGGTGCGGCTTCTGTGTTAATGGTTGAACAGAGGGAGGAAGCGGCGAATGCAGCCATGCAGAATGCCAAGCTTAACGGCTTGGAAAATGTATGTTCCGTGGCGGTAGCTAATGTGTTTGACTGGTTACGTGAGCGTACTAGTACAGATGCGCATAGTACGGTTTTACCTGTGTTTGACCTAATAATTTTAGACCCACCATCTTTCACGCGTACGCGTGAACGTGTAATTAACGCATTGCGTGGGTACAAGGAAATACACATCCGAGCATTAAAGCTGTTAAAGCCAGGGGGTATCTTGGCGACTTTTTGCTGTTCCCATCACGTGGACCGCCAGATGTTTTTGGACGCGATTTTGGCGGCGGCTTATGATACGCGACACATATTGCGTCGAGTTGCCATGTTAAGCCAAGCCCCCGACCATCCGGTAATACCCATGATCCCCGAAACCGAGTACCTCAAGGGGTTTATCTTCGAGCTTGCTAGATGAGTTTTGTTTTCCACTAATACCTTTGGATTTGCGCTAAAGCCAGCTACGTTGCAAAACTTATAGGTATAAACTGTCACAAACGGTAAATCTGTTGCAAAAAGTAGCCAGCACTATTATGAAGAAAGCTCGTGCAAAAAAACATAACACATTAATTGTTGGATTGCAGTGGGGTGACGAAGGTAAAGGCAAGATCGTAGATTTCCTAGTGAAGGAGGCTGACGCAGTAGTTCGGTATGCAGGGGGGAGTAACGCCGGACACACAATCGTTGTAAATGGACAAAAATTCGTTTTGCACCTCGTGCCTTCGGGGATTTTGCATAAATCTAAGATATGCATCATCGGTAATGGGGTTGTAGTCGATCCAATTGAACTGGTCCAAGAAATCGAGGCTTTAAAAAGAAACAATGTGGATGTCAGTGAGAATTTAGCGATTAGCGACATGGCACATGTTGTTCTCCCATACCATAAGTTGCTTGATGCGTTGCGTGAAAATGCGAAAGGCGACAAAAAAATCGGCACTACGCGAAGAGGTATTGGCCCTGCATATGGCGACAAGGCGGAACGGGTAGGCATTCGTATCTGCGATTTGATGGATCCTGATAGGTTTACACAAAAGCTAAAAGATCGGTTACAGGAAGTTAATTCTTTGTTGCAAGGCTTTGGAGGGGTTCCAATAACAGTTAATGAGATAGTAGAACCTTATTTGAAAGCGGCTAAATATTTGCAGCCATATGTACGCAACACGGTGGTATTACTACACGAGCTCTGGCGGAAAAATAAAAGGATACTTTTCGAGGGTGCGCAGGGAACTTTTCTGGACATCGACCACGGAACATACCCATACGTCACCTCCTCAAACACTACAGTCGGTGGGGTATTTACGGGTACAGGACTTCCGCCAAAAGCTCTTCATAGGGTAATCGGTGTTATGAAAGCTTATACAACCCGTGTAGGCGAGGGACCTTTCCCTACAGAGAATCGAGAGATTTCAGACTTACTCCACTCTTTAGGGCGCGAGTTTGGCTCTACTACTGGCAGACCTCGTAGATGCGGTTGGTTTGATGCTGTCCTTGCGCGGCACGCTGTAGCGGTAAATGGGGTAAGTGAGTTGGCGGTTACCAATTTAGATGGTCTGGACACACTCGAACGAATCAAAGTTTGTGTTGGGTATAAGTATGAGGGCCAAATCCTGAGGTTTGTTCCGGCGGATACAGAGGTCTTCAAGAAATGCGAACCCGTATACAAAGAGTTTGCGGGGTGGAAATGTGGTATTTCTGAGGCGCGGTCTTGGAAAGAACTACCTATAAATACCCGCCGATATTTGCGCGGGTTAGAAGAATTAGTGGAAGCCCCCATATCAATTGTGTCTGTTGGACCGGAACGACACCAAACAATCCTTCTCTAACAATGTCTGGTAGTGCGCTTCAACTTTCTGAGCGCGCAAAGGCTGCTTTGCCCATGCATGTGGCCATCATTATGGATGGGAATGGACGGTGGGCGAAAAAAAGGCATTTGCCTCGAATAGAAGGGCACAAGGCTGGAGCCCGATCAGCCAAGGAAATAGTGAAAGCCGCCGCAGAACTGGGTATAAAATATTTGACCTTGTTTGCTTTCTCTACGGAGAACTGGAATCGCCCAAAGGCTGAAGTCGATACGCTCATGCAATACTTAGAGCACTATCTAAAAAATGAAAGCAACGAGCTTTTGAATAATAACATTAGGCTGGCTGTTATAGGGCAGATTGATCGGTTACCCAAAAGTACGCGTCAGGTGGTACTTGAAACTATAGAAAGGACCAAAAGCAACACGGGGTTGACAGTTGTGCTTGCACTCAGTTACAGCGGAAGGTGGGAAATAACCGAAGCTGTTCGGAAAATTGCTGCTCGGGTCAAGGCAGGTGAGCTTGACCCAACCCAAATTACGGAGGAAACAATTAGAAAACACTTGCAAACTTCAGAGTGGCCAGACCCGGATTTGCTTATACGGACTAGCGGTGAAATGCGGATTAGTAACTTCCTTTTGTGGCAGATATCGTACACTGAGTTGTATGTGACTCCCGTGCTTTGGCCAGATTTTGGAAGGGAACACTTTTTTGCTGCTCTGGAGGATTTTGCCCGGCGCGAACGGAGATTCGGAACCGTCTCAGAAAACGATTATTGAGGTTATCCATTTGTTTTTGATACATTTCTTGGCCTTCTGCTGATAGTTTCGTCTTATTAAATACAGAGGCACAACATTTGTTCCACAATTAAGATAACACGAGTCCAAGTGTGCAAATGTGGTTAATATTTCCCTACGGATTGTAAGCTAGATGTGGAATATCAAAATGAGACTGGGTTTTAGCGTCTTATCGTGGGATGCCAGATATAAATGTGCAGTCGGGCGTAACTAATGCGAATTGAAATTTTCACGCCCCTGACGGATTATCACACCTTTACCCCTCGCATGCCCCTACGCGCTCTAGGCGCAACCGGGTGGGCCGTGGGGCGGCCAGATACGACAGCGGGCTCGAGGCCCATAGGCGTAGTCGGCCTGCCCCGGAGTAGCCAGCCCTCTGACACCATCTTGGTTTAGGTTTTGAGTACGTAGTTGCCCTCCGTCCCTGACCCGGTGAGACAAAGTCAACCCATAAACTCAGCTCTTGGCAAGCGCTCATGCCATTGTCATACCCGATAC